>ENA-UOUL01001702-UOUL01001702.1-bioreactor-metagenome-genome-assembly--contig:-NODE-1702-length-29008-cov-7.565138_pt1 | contig 29008 bp, 30 predicted proteins | sample MGYA00249838_ERZ747220 | MGnify/ENA primary metagenome ERZ747220 (study PRJEB28778, sample SAMN05720191) | bioreactor metagenome | isolation source: Anaerobic biogas reactor | place: USA:Washington...
AGCGTGTACGGCACAGAACCGCGCTTATCCAGCTCCAGTGTGAGCTGCCGGATGAAGGAGCTCTGGCTGCTGTGGGATATAGTCGGATTGGCGTACCCCTCATCGTAGTATATGTACAGGCGCTCCGCGTACGAGACATCCGACAGGAGTAACACGGCATACTCCGCCGGGGTGGATGAACTAACGGTGTATTCGAGGGTGTCCCCGTCTGCCTCCGCCCCGGCTTCGTAGTGATACGGGAGGGCCCAGTATGACACGGCCTGACCGAACACAAGCAGGCCGCAGAGCAGAAGGGCTGTCGAAATCAGAACCCTGTCCTTCAAGATGCCGCCCTCCTTTTAAGCCATGGGCGGACTACGAAACCGTACGGTATCAGCAACAGACCCAGAGACATCACCGCGGCAGTAGCGACCATCAGAATGGACATGACATGAATGCCGAGGAACGAGGCGGATTGGAAGGACAGGATTGCCTCGACCAGGCCCCCCAAATCCAGCAGATCGGTGTATGCGGCCAGTGAGAAGAGGACAGTCCCGTTGGCCGTGACCAGGTCGTACATGGTTGCGCCCACCCCCACCAGCATCCATTGAGAAAGGAAGGCGCGTCCGTGCACCGAGATGTAGTACGCCAGGAAGGGTATGACGATGAGGGTGTACTGCGGCGACGGGGTCCATAGGAATATCACCGCAGAGGCCGGCAGGAGGAACCTCATCAACGCCGAGTCGGGATCCCCCGACTCCTTGTACTGAAGATATGCCAGACCGATGAGGGCCAGGACTATTATCGGCTGCAGGATGATGACCAGCATGAAACCCAGGGATTGCATGGAGAAGATGGACCATTCCCCCGACGAGGAGAGCCCGATGCCCATGCGGTCCGTCAGGAAGGAGAAGGAATACAGAAAGGTACCGTCCATTATCTGCGGAATGTACACCAGCACCGAAGTGATTATCAGCCCGGCCGCCAGCAGGGCAACCACCCTGACCGCCTCCGGACGGTTGCCCCTGTTCTTCGCCAGGATGTAGGCCAGGAGGGCCAGCAGCAGGAAGCCTGGAAAAACCTTGGTCAGTATCGCCAATGCCATGGCCACGCCGCAGAGGAGGTATCTCTGCCTGCGCAGCAGGAATATCGACAGCACCATGAACAGCACGCAGAAGGTGTCGAACATAGCCTGGACGGAGGACGCGAATATGACTATCGGGCAAAGGAACCACAGAGCGAACCCGACCGCCGCCTTGCGTTCGTCCCCGGTGTCCTCCCGAACCATGCGGTATATGAGGTAACCCACGAGGATGTCGCAGAATATCAGGGGGAGCGTCACGATTATGTTGAACTGTATCGTCGTCACGTCGGCTATGCAGGCCCACCAGGCATCCTGGAGCGGGAGCACCTCGTCGAAACGGGACGCCAGGGTGTCCAGACCGAATACGTCCATGATCCAGGACACCGCACCAAGTATGTACCCCCAGACCGGTGTGTAGTAGTATCCCGATATCTCGTACAGTCCGTTGCCGCTGCGGATGTTCGAGTTCGGGTCCGTCTATCGGTACGAGAAGTCCGGTGTCGTGCACGGACTCACCCGCGTGCGCGGCATGACGCAGGACGACGCGCACATCTTCTGCACCCCCGAGCAGATGCGCGACGAACTCACCTCGGTTCTCGAGTTCATCCTGGACGTGCTGAAGGACTACGGTCTCGACGACTACTACCTCGAGCTGTCGACGAAGAACCCGAAGAAGTTCGTCGGTAGCGACGAACTGTGGGACACGGCCACCGAGACACTGCGGGAGGTCGGGGAGGCGTCCGGACTGCACCTCGTTCCGGATCCGGGCGGAGCCGCCTTCTACGGCCCGAAGATCTCCGTCCAGGTCAACGATGCGCTGGGTCGCAACTGGCAGATGTCGACGATCCAACTCGACTTCAACCTGCCCGAACGGTTCGAACTCGAATACACCGGCACCGACGGTGCGAAGCATCGGCCCGTCATGATCCACCGCGCACTGTTCGGTTCGATCGAGCGGTTCTTCGGTGTGCTCACCGAGCACTACGCGGGCGCGTTCCCGGCGTGGCTGTCACCGGTACAGGTGGTGGGAATTCCCGTCGCCGAGAACTTCGCCGACCACCTCCTGGATGTCTCGCGGAAGTTGAAGGCCGAGGGGATCCGCGCCGAGGTGGACCTCAGCGACGACCGAATGCAGAAGAAGATCCGCACCCACACCACCCAGAAGGTGCCGTTCATGCTGCTCGCCGGCGAACGGGACGTCGACGCGGGCGCGGTGAGCTTCCGTTTCCGTGACGGCACCCAGGTCAACGGCGTACCCGTCGACGACGCCGTGCGCATCGTCACGGACTGGGTACGCCGCCGCGACAACGCGTCTCCCACCGCGGACCTGGTGCGTCCCACCGAACAGGGAGCCGATTCTTGAGCGGCGAGGGACTGCGGGGCGAGACGCCCGACGCGATGATCGACCGCGGGGCCGGTGATCCCGACCACCTGCAGCGGCTGTGGTCGCCCCACCGGATGTCGTACATCACCGAATCGCCGAGCGTTCGCAGCGAGCCGTACGAGCCGTTCACCGACATCCCGAAGATGCCCGACGAGGAAGGTCTCGTGGTGGCGCGCGGACAGTCGGTGTACGCGGTGCTGAACCTGTACCCGTACAACCCGGGCCACCTCATGGTGGTGCCCTACCGGAGGGTCGCCAACCTCGAGGACCTGACCGTCGAGGAGAGCACCGAACTGATGGCATTCGCGCAGCGGGCGTTGCGCGTGATCAAGCGGGTGTCACGGCCCCACGGCTTCAACGTCGGTCTCAACCTCGGTGCGGCCGCCGGCGGATCGCTGTCGGAACATCTGCACCTGCACGTCGTGCCCCGCTGGGGCGGGGACGCCAATTTCATCACCGTGCTCGGCGGTTCGAAGGTGATGGTGCAACTCCTGCGCGACACCCGAGCCCTGCTGGCGTCGGCATGGGACGAGTGACTGCGGAGACCCGGCGGTCGAGGGGGGTCGGATCATGCTGAGTTTCTTCGGGCGCGCGTCGGTGTCGAAGGTCACCGCACCGCTCGGTCGCGCCCTGATCCGGACGGGGCTCACCCCGGACGCGGTCACCGTCATCGGCACCGTCGCGTCGATCGCCGCGGCCGTCACGCTCTTCCCCAGCGGACACCTGTTCTGGGGGACGATGGTGATCTGGCTGTTCGTGATGTTCGACATGCTCGACGGTGCGATGGCGCGGGCACGCGGTGGCGGAACCCGCTTCGGTGCCGTACTCGACGCCACCTGTGATCGTGTCGCGGACGGCGCGATCTTCGCGGGCCTCGCGTGGTGGGCCGTCTACCACGAACAGAGCCGGTACCTGTTCGTCGGAACCCTGATCTGCCTCGTGACCTCCCAGGTCATCTCGTATGCGAAGGCACGCGCCGAGGCCAGCGGCCTGTCCGCCGACGGGGGGCTCATCGAACGCCCCGACAGACTCGTGATCGTGCTCGTCGGGGCCGGGTTCACCGGACTCGGTGTCGACTGGGCGATCCACGTGGCGATGTGGGTGCTCGCGGCCGGTTCGGTGATCACCGTGTTCCAGCGTGTGCTCGCGGTGCGCAGTTCACCGGGCGCCCGCGAGCTGTTGCCGATCGGCCCGCCGCCCACATCCGACGACGAGGACGAGAGCGGGAACCGATGACCCTTGCCGATCATCTCACCGACCTGGGTTACGCAGCCGGATGGCGGATCGTGCGGTGGCTGCCGGACCGCACCGCCACCGCGCTGTTCGACGCCGGGGCGGACCTCGCCGCACGACGCGGCGGCGGCCCGCAGCAGCTGCGCCGCAACCTCGCCCGGGTGATCGGGGTCCCGCCGGACGAGGTGTCCGACGAACTCGTCCGTGCGTCGGTCCGTTCGTACGCGCGCTACTGGCGGGAATCGTTCCGGCTCCCGTCGATGGACCTGGATGCGACGGCCGCGTCGATCAGCGCGTCCATCGAAGGCCGCGAACACATCGATGCGGCGCTCGCCGCCGGGAGAGGCGCGATCCTGGCCCTGCCGCACAGCGGGAACTGGGATCTCGCCGGAGTGTGGTGTGCCCGCACCTACAACGGTTTCTCGACCGTCGCGGAACGCTTGCGTCCCGAATCGCTGTTCCAGCGCTTCGTCGCCTACCGTGAAAGTCTCGGGTTCGAGGTATTTCCTCTCTCCGGTGGCGAGACACCGCCGTTCGTGGAACTGTCCGCGCGCCTGCGCGACAATCGCGTCGTGTGCCTGCTCGGCGAACGCGATCTCGCACGCAGGGGCGTGCCCGTGACCTTCTTCGGCGAACCGACCCGGATGCCGGCCGGTCCGGCGCGGCTCGCCGTCGACACCGGCGCGGCACTGCTGCCGGTGCATTGCTGGTTCACCGACGACGGATGGGGCTTCCGCGTGCACCCCGAGGTCGACGTCGAGGACGGCGTGGCATCCGCGACGCAGTCCCTGGCCGACCACTTCGCAAGGGACATCGCCGAGCATCCCGCCGACTGGCACATGCTGCAGCCGCTGTGGCTGAGCGACCTGTCGGAAGCTCGCCGCGCCCGGATGGAGGCGTGACCGTGAGAATCGGCATGGTCTGCCCGTACTCCTTCGACGTTCCGGGCGGCGTGCAGGCCCACGTCGTCGATCTCGCGCAGGTACTGATCGCCCGCGGCCACGAGGTCAGCGTGCTGGCGCCTGCCTCGGACGCGACGGAACTGCCCGACTTCGTGGTCTCCGCCGGCCGTGCCGTGGCGATCCCCTACAACGGGTCGGTCGCGCGCCTGAGTTTCGGGCCCGTGTCCTATTCACGGGTGCGGCGCTGGATCAACGACAACGACTTCGACGTCCTGCACATCCACGAACCGAACGCGCCGAGCCTGTCGATGCTCGCGCTGAAGATCGCCGAGGGACCCATCGTCGCGACGTTCCACACATCGACGACGAAGTCGTTGGTGCTGAGCACCTTCCAGGGCGTGCTACAGCCGTTCCTGGAGAAGATCAGCGGGCGTATCGCGGTGTCGGAGCTCGCACGACGATGGCAGGTCACGTCCCTCGGTGCCGACGCCGTGGAGATCCCCAACGGGGTGGACGTACCGTTCTTCCGGCACGCGCCGCTGCTACCGGGGTACCCGCGCGAAGGTCGGTCCGTGCTCTTCCTCGGCAGATTCGACGAACCGCGCAAGGGCATGGCGGTGTTGCTCGGCGCGCTGCCCGCGCTCGTGGCCCGGCACCCGGACATCGAAGTGCTCGTCGTCGGCCGAGGTGACGAGGATCGGCTGCGCCGGGAGGCCGGACCTCACGCCCGGCATCTGCGTTTCCTCGGCCAGGTCGACGACGACGAGAAGGCTTCGGCGATGCGCAGTGCCGATGTGTACTGCGCCCCGAATCTCGGCGGCGAGAGCTTCGGCATCGTGCTCGTCGAGGCACTCGCCGCGGGTACCGCGGTCGTCGCCTCCGAACTCGACGCCTTCCGGCGGGTGCTGCGCGACGGCCGCGCCGGTGTACTCGTCCCGGTGGGTGCCTCCGACGCCCTCGCCGGCGGGATCCTTCAGGTCCTCGACGACGATGATCGCCGCCGCGCGCTGGCCGATGCCGGATCGCAGATCGTCGAGGTGTACGACTGGCCGGTCGTCGCCGATCAGATCCTGCGCGTGTACGAGACGGTCACCGTCGGTGCCGGCCGTGTCCGGGAGGTCCGCTCGTGACCCTGAGCGCGGTGACGATACTCGCCCTTGCCCTCGTCGCAGCCGTGGTCGTCCTCCTCGGCCTGTGGGTGTACTCGACGGCGAACCGGCTCGATCGGCTGCATGTGCGGTCGGACCTGTCGTGGCAGGCTCTCGATGCGGCGCTCGCCCGCCGTGCCGTGGTGGTGCGCAGCATCGCCGCGTCGATGCCGATGTCGGACGGTCGGCGGCTCGCGGCGCTCGCCGACCGGGCCGAACGCGCGGACAGGGCGGGCCGGGAGAGCGCCGAGAACGACCTGTCCGGCGCACTGGCCGCGTTGGATGTGGAACGGCTGCGGCCGCAGCTCGTCGCGGAACTCGCCGACGCGGAGGCGCGGGTACTCATCGCGCGCCGGTTCCACAACGACGCGGTGCGCGACACCCTGGCACTGCGGACACGGCGTCCCGTGCGCTGGCTGCATCTCGGTGGCACCGCACCGCTGCCCACGTATTTCGAGATCGCCGAGCGCACAGTGGCGGCATCGGCATCGGCGCCGGCCGCGTCACCGGCGGTGGCGCCGGACGCACCGACACCGCAGGTGGGCCCGGACACGCCGAGGACATCCGCGCGGGTTGTGATGCTCGATGAGCACGGCCGGGTCCTGCTGCTGCGCGGACACGATCCGGCGCGTCCGCGGATCGAGTTCTGGTTCACGGTCGGGGGAGCGGTGGAAGCGGGGGAACAGTTGCGGGACGCCGCGGTCCGTGAGATCGAGGAGGAGACCGGTCTGCGCGTCGATCCCGACGATCTGGTCGGGCCGCTCTGGCGTCGGGTGGCGGTGTTCCCGTTCGACGGCGAGACCCTCCGTTCCGAAGAACTGTTCTTCGTCGTGCAGGGCCGTGCGTTCGAACCGGGTGTGGCCGGATTCACCGAGCTGGAAGTGCGCATGGGACTCGAACACAGGTGGTTCGATGCCGACGAGCTGCGCGAGGTGATCCGTGCGGGAGAAGCGGTGTATCCGCAGGATCTGCCGGAACTCCTCGACGAGGCCGGCGCAGCCGCGCGGTCCAGGACGGCGCCACAGGTCCGCGCGATCAGCTGACCACCGAACCGGGTGCTCGGTCGGTGGGGCGGCCAGGCCACTGCTGCGCGACTGGCTATGGGCCCGCCGGGCGCCGTCACCATAGGCTCGGCGAGTCGGGCGTGCGCACGCATCCCGACGTTCGTCAACGGTCGTCACTGTCAGGAGTTCAAGCTGTGAGCACCCCCGAAAACGCACCCGTCACCGGCACCGCCCGCGTCAAGCGAGGGATGGCGGAGATGCTCGAGGGCGGGGTGATCATGGACGTGGTCACACCGGAGCAGGCGAAGATCGCCGAGGACGCCGGTGCCGTCGCGGTCATGGCACTCGAGCGGGTCCCCGCCGATATCCGCGCGCAGGGCGGTGTCTCGCGGATGAGCGATCCGGACATGATCGCGGGCATCATCGACGCCGTGTCCATCCCCGTGATGGCCAAGGCACGTATCGGCCATTTCGTGGAGGCGCAGATTCTGCAGGCGCTCGGCGTCGACTACATCGACGAATCCGAGGTCCTCACCCCCGCCGACTACGAGAACCACATCGACAAATGGCAGTTCACCGTGCCCTTCGTGTGCGGTGCGACCAACCTCGGTGAGGCGCTGCGGCGCATCAACGAGGGTGCCGCGATGATCCGATCCAAGGGTGAGGCCGGCACCGGTGACGTCTCGAACGCGACCACCCACATGCGCCGGATCCGCCAGGAGATCCGCCGGCTGACGTCGCTGCCCGAGGACGAGCTGTACGTGGCGGCCAAGGAACTGCAGGCGCCCTTCGACCTCGTCGTCGAGGTCGCGAAGTCGGGCCGGCTTCCCGTCACGCTGTTCACCGCGGGTGGGATCGCCACCCCCGCCGACGCCGCGATGATGATGCAGCTCGGCGCCGAGGGCGTGTTCGTGGGGTCGGGAATCTTCAAGTCCGGCAACCCTGCCCAGCGGGCGGCGGCGATCGTCAAGGCCACTACCTTCCACGACGATCCGGAGATGCTCGCGAAGATCTCCCGCGGACTCGGCGAGGCGATGGTGGGAATCAACGTCGACGACATCCCGGTTCCGCACCGGCTCGCCGAACGCGGTTGGTGACCACAACGGTCGGCATCGGCCGCCGCAGCGGGATCCGCGCGGTTCGGGGTGACACCTGCGACTAGCCTTCTGCCTCAGACACAGAGGAAGGCTTCCGCATGGCGAAGATCGAACAGATCCTGGAACTCGAACGGATCGAGGAGAACATCTTCCGGGGCATCGCGACCGAGACCCTGCTGCCCCGCACGTTCGGCGGTCAGGTGGCGGGGCAGTCGCTGGTCTCGGCGGTCCGCACCGTCGTCCCCGAATATCACGTGCACTCGCTGCACGGATACTTCATCCGACCCGGCAACCCCACCAAGGGAATCGTCTACCAGGTCGAGAGGATGCGGGACGGCCGGTCGTTCTGCACGCGGCGGGTGACCGCTGTGCAGGACGGGCACGCGATCTTCACGATGTCGGCCTCGTTCCACGTCGGTGACCACGGCATCGAGCACCAGGACTCGATGCCGACGGTCCCCGCGCCGGAGGAACTGCCCGACGCCAAGGACACGCTGGTCGAGACCGACGCGGACTATGCGTGGGCGCACCGCGAGTGGTCGGACTGGGATCTGCGTTTCGTCCCGCGGGACCGGATGGCACCCGCACCGGGCCGCGCCGCGCGCCAGCAGGTGTGGTTCCGATCCCGTGATGCACTGCCCGACGACGGCGTGTTCCACGTGTGCACCCTGGCGTACATGAGCGACATGACGCTCCTCGGATCGGCGAGCGTGGCGCATCCGGAGGAGAAGACCCAGGGGGCGTCGCTCGATCACGCGATGTGGTTCCTCCGCCCGTTCCGCGCCGACGACTGGTTGCTGTACGACCAGACATCACCGTCGGCGGGGTTCGGGCGTGCCCTGACCCAGGGGCGCATCTTCGACAGACACGGCAACATGGTCGCCGCGGTGGTCCAGGAGGGCATGGCCCGCTACCTGCGCGAACCCTGACGCACGGCGACCGCGACAAGTGAGGACACGGACAGTGCACACACCCACCATCGGCGTGCTCGCCCTCCAGGGCGACGTACGGGGCCATCGAGCGGCCCTCGAGGCGGCCGGTGCCCGCACGATCGGGGTTCGGCGGGCGAGCGAACTCGACGACATCGACGGGATCGTGTTGCCCGGCGGCGAATCGACCACGATGAGCCGCCTGCTGCGCGTGTTCGATCTGCTCGAACCGTTACGGGCCCGGCTGAAGAACGGCATGCCCGCATTCGGATCGTGTGCGGGCATGATCCTGTTGGCGACCGAGGTGCTCGACACTCGGCCCGACGCCGAGCATCTCGACGCGCTCGACATCACCGTGCGGCGCAACGCGTTCGGACGTCAGGTCGACTCGTTCGAAGCCGATCTGGACGTGGCGGGTGTCGACGGTGGACCGATGCGTGCGGTGTTCATCCGGGCGCCGTGGGTCGAGCGGGTCGGGGCGGACGTGGAGGTACTCGCGACGGTGCCCGCGGGCCCCGCGGCCGGGCGTGTCGTCGCGGTCCGGCAGGGCCCGGTCGTGGCCACGTCGTTCCATCCGGAGGTCACCGGGGACCGGCGCATCGCACGGATGTTCGTGGACACCGTCCGGTCGGACCGGGGCGCGGGTGGGTAGAATCGTCCTCCCACAGTGTCGGTGCGAGCCGACCAGACCTCGCCGGAAGGGGCTCGAAGCGAATGAGCGGCCACTCCAAATGGGCCACCACCAAGCACAAGAAGGCGGTCATCGACGCCAAGCGCGGCAAGATGTTCGCGAAACTCATCAAGAACATCGAGGTGGCCGCCCGTACGGGCGGTGGTGATCCGGCGGGCAACCCGACGCTCTACGACGCCATCCAGAAGGCCAAGAAGAGTTCGGTTCCCAACGACAACATCGAGCGCGCCCGCAAACGCGGTGGCGGCGAGGAGGCCGGCGGAGCCGACTGGCAGACGATCACCTACGAGGGCTACGGGCCGAACGGTGTCGCACTGCTCATCGAGTGCCTGACCGACAACCGGAACCGCGCTGCCGGTGAGGTGCGCACGGCGATGACCCGCAACGGCGGGAACATGGCGGATCCGGGTTCGGTCGCCTACCTGTTCACCCGCAAGGGCGTGGTGGTGCTCGAGAAGAACGGGCGCGGCGAGGACGAACTGCTCGAGGTGGTGCTCGACGCCGGCGCGGAGGAGATCAACGACCTCGGGGACAGCTTCGAGATCGTCTCCGAGGCGTCCGACCTCATCGCGGTGCGCACGGCGCTCGTCGATGCCGGCGTCGACTACGACTCCGCCGATCCCGACTTCCGGGCGTCCGTGGAGGTGCCCGTCGACGTCGAGGGCGCACGCAAGGTCTTCAAGCTCGTCGACGCCCTCGAGGACTGCGACGACGTCCAGAACGTCTACACGAATGTCGACGTCTCCGACGAGGTTCTCGCCGAACTCGACGCCTGATGTACCGCGGCGGCGGCCCGGCGCGTGTCGGCGCCGCCGCGGAGGTGACCGTTCCGATATGCTCTCGAACAACTGTTCGTAGCGTGTGAGGGGTGTGCCGGGTGCGTGTGATGGGTGTCGACCCCGGTCTGACGCGATGCGGTTTCGGTGTCGTCGACACCGGCCGCGGCCGCGAGGTCGTCCCCGTCGCGGTCGACGTGATCCGCACCCCGGTCGACGACGACCTGGCGGTGCGACTGCTCGCGATCGCCGATGCCGCGGATGTGTGGCTCGATCGGTACCACCCCGACGTCGTCGCCGTCGAACGGGTGTTCTCCCAGCACAACGTCCGCACGGCGATGGGCACCGCGCAGGCCGGGGGAGTGGTGGCCCTCGCTGCCGCCCGCCGTGGGATTCCCGTGATGTTCCATACGCCGAGCCAGGTCAAGTCCGCCGTCACCGGGAACGGTGGCGCCGACAAGAAGCAGGTGACCGCGATGGTCACCCGCATTCTCGGTCTCGACGCCCCGCCGCGGCCCGCCGACGCCGCCGACGCCCTGGCGTTGGCGATCTGCCACTGCTGGCGCGCGCCGATGCTGGCACGCATGGCGGCGGCCGAGGCAGCCGCGGCAGAACAGAAGCGACGCTACGAGGCGCGGTTGCGTGAGCAGGCCGCCGCGCGGAAGGCAGGTGCACGGTGATCGCCTCGGTACGGGGAGAGGTGCTCGAGATCGCCCTCGACCACGTGGTCGTCGAATCGGCCGGTGTCGGCTACCGGGTCAACGCGACCCCCGCCACCCTGGCCGCGCTGCGTCGCGGCGAGGAAGCTCGGCTGGTGACGGCGATGATCGTGCGTGAGGACTCGATGACCCTCTACGGTTTCGCGGATCCCGCGGCCCGCGACCTCTTCGGACTGTTGCAGACGGTGTCCGGTGTCGGCCCGCGGCTGGCCATGGCGACGCTGGCCGTACTCGAACCCGACGCGTTGCGGGCCGCTCTCGCGGACGGCAACACCGCAGCCCTCACGCGGGTACCCGGAATCGGTAAACGCGGTGCCGAACGCATGATCGTCGAACTGCGGGACAAGGTGACCGCGTTCGCCGGCGCGGCCGAACAACCGGCCGCGATTCCGGGAGGGTCCCCCGTCCGTGACCACGTGATCGAGGCTCTGGTGGGACTCGGGTTCCCGGCCAAACAAGCGGAGCAGTCCACGGATACCGTTCTAGCAGCGGATCCCGCCGCCGACACCTCCGCGGTTCTGCGGGCGGCGCTGTCGACGCTGGGTAGGTCACGGTGACCGACGATCCGGCTCTCCCCCCCGACCATTCGTTCCACGACGATTCCGGTCCGTCCCCGGTCACCGCCGCGTTCACCGCGTCCGACGGTGAGATCGAGGCGAGCCTGCGACCGAAGAATCTCGACGATTTCATCGGCCAGGCACGGGTCCGCGAGCAACTCCAACTCGTCCTGCGTGCCGCGAAGATGCGGGGAGGCACCCCCGATCACATTCTCCTGTCGGGCCCGCCGGGCCTCGGCAAGACCTCGATGGCGATGATCATTGCAGCCGAACTCGGATCATCGCTGCGGTTGACGTCCGGTCCCGCTCTCGAACGGGCCGGCGACCTCGCGGCGATGCTGTCGAACCTCGTCGAAGGTGACGTCCTGTTCATCGACGAGATCCACCGCATCGCCCGGCCCGCCGAGGAGATGCTGTACCTGGCGATGGAGGACTTCCGGGTCGACGTGGTCGTCGGCAAGGGACCCGGCGCGACGTCGATTCCCCTCGAGGTGGCCCCGTTCACCCTCGTCGGTGCGACGACGCGCTCCGGCGCGCTGACCGGACCGCTGCGCGATCGGTTCGGATTCACGGCGCACATGGACTTCTACGACACACCGGAGCTGCACCGCATTCTGCAGCGCTCGGCTCGTCTCCTCGGCATCACCCTGCACGAGGACGCGAGTCTGGAGATCGCCGGCCGTTCGCGCGGCACACCGCGCATCGCGAATCGTCTCCTCCGGCGTGTACGCGACTACGCCGACGTGCGGGCCGACGGTGTCGTGACCCGGGAGATCGCGCAGGCAGCGCTCGAGGTGTACGACGTGGACCCGGTCGGCCTCGATCGGTTGGACCGCGCGGTTCTGGGTGCGCTGGTGCGTAGCTTCGGTGGCGGTCCCGTCGGTGTGTCGACCTTGGCGGTCGCGGTCGGTGAGGAACCCGCCACCGTGGAGGAGGTGTGTGAACCGTTCCTCGTGCGCGCCGGAATGGTCGCGCGTACACCCCGCGGACGTGTCGCGACCCAGGCTGCGTGGTTCCAGCTCGGATTGACCCCGCCGCCGGACGCGGCGGCGGGAGGGATCGAGGTGCGGGCCCGCGAACCGCAGCTCGAGACGTTCGACGAGTGAGCATCGCGGACCGCGGGCCGGGGTGCGGGGCGTACGGTCGGCGGGCGGATGATGGCACACTGGACTACTGCGTCGGTCCGCGGAGGCCGAGCACGACGTCGCGACGGCCCCGGACCGGCGCGATACCGTTACGACCCGAGGACTGACTTCAACGATGGAACTGCTCTTCCCACTCCTGATTCTCGCTCTGCTGGTGCCCACCTTCCTCGGTGTTCGGCGCCAGAAGAAGGAGATGCAGAAGGTGGCCGAACTCCAGGACTCGCTGCGCGTCGGGGATCGGGTCACGACGACCGCGGGTCTGCACGCCACCATCACGGCGCTGTCGGACGACACCGTCGACCTCGAGATCGCGCCCGGCGTGGTGACCGTGTGGTCGCGCGCGGTGGTGCGTGAACGCCTCGACGAGCCCACCGGCGACGTCGCCGACGACAGCGGTTCCGTCTCGCTGGGCAAGGACGACCCCACCCCGCCGGGGGACCGCCCGATCGAGCACTGACCCCGGATCGAGCACCGACCCGGATCGAGCACCGACGACGTGCGGGGCGCCGATCGGACGGCGCCTGCACATCCGCTCGGCTTGTCCGCACCGACCGTGCGGTGGGCGCCGGAGGATCCCGGTGCCGGCCCCACCACGCCCGGGCGAGTTCGACCACCGACCCACTCACTCGTATCGAGGAGATTGACAGACCGTGGCACCTTCCAACGGATCGGTGCATCCCGCGCGCTCTCTCGCCGTGTTCGGCGTGATCCTCGCGGCTCTGTATGCACTGGTCTTCTTCACCGGGGACAAATCACCCACCCCGAAGCTCGGCATCGATCTGCAGGGCGGCACGCGCGTGACGCTCACCGCCCGAACTCCGGACGGGAGCAGCCCGAGCCAGGACAGCCTGAGACAGGCCCAGCAGATCATCGAGACCCGCGTCAACGGGCTGGGTGTCTCGGGGTCGGAGGTGATCATCGACGGAGACAACCTCGTGATCACCGTTCCCGGCGACGACAGTGCCCAGGCGAAGACCCTCGGCCAGACGGCACGCCTGTACATCCGCCCGGTGGTGTCGGGGCCGTTCGATGCGGCCGCCGTCGCGCAGCAACGGGACGTCATGGCGAACGAGGGGGCTGCGGGCGCGCCGGAAGGCGAGGCGCCCCCGGGCGGGGAGACCGTGCCCGACGAGGCGCCGGCGGACACCCCGGAGCCTGCGGACACCCCGGAACCACAGGGACGGCCGTTCCCGGCGCAGGATCCCACCGACGCCCCGGTGGCGCCGACGGACGGAACCGAGGTTCCCGCTCCCGACACACCGTCGACCGGGACACCCGCGGACGAACCCGAACTGACGCCGCAGGAACAGAGCGCGGCCGACATCGCCGCGGCCAAGGCCACCCGGCAGAGCACCGACCCGGCCGTGCAGGAACAGGCGATCCTCGCCATGGACTGTGGTGCCCCCGACCCGCTCGCCGGCAACGACGACCCCACCCTTCCGCTGATCGCGTGCGCGTCCGACGGCACCTCGATCTACGTGCTCGGACCGAGCATCATCGACGGTCAGCAGATCGACGACGCGACCTCCGGGTACAACAGCCAGCAGTCCCGCTACGAGGTCAGCCTGACGTTCGACAGCGAGGGCAGCAACACCTGGGCGCAGTTCACCGCGGCGAACATCGGCAGCAACGCGGCGTTCGTGCTCGACTCGAAGGTCGTCAGCGCACCGGTCATCCAGGGGGCCACCCCGGCGGGTAGCGCCACCTCGATCTCGGGGACGTTCACCCAGACGCAGGCGACCGAGCTCGCGAACACCCTCAAGTACGGTTCGCTGCCGCTGTCGTTCACCGCGTCCGAAGCCGAGACCGTGTCGGCGACCCTCGGTCTGGCCTCCCTCGAAGCGGGCCTGATCGCGGGTGCCGTCGGTCTCCTGCTCGTGCTCCTGTTCTGCCTGGTCTACTACCGGATGCTCGGTCTGCTCACCGCGTTGTCTCTGGTGCTGTCGGGTCTTGCGGTCTACGCGGTGATGGTGCTGCTCGGTCGATACATCGGGTTCACCCTCGACCTCGCGGGCATCGCCGGGCTGATCATCGGCATCGGTATGACCGCCGACTCGTTCGTGGTGTTCTTCGAACGGATCAAGGACGAGATCCGGGAGGGCCGTAGCTTCCGCTCGGCCGTTCCGCGCGGCTGGGCCCGTGCACGGCGCACCATCCTGTCCGGCAACGCGGTCAGCTTCATCGCTGCCGCCGTGCTGTACATGCTGGCGGTCGGGCAGGTCCGTGGATTCGCCTTCACACTCGGCCTGACCACGATCCTCGACGTCGTGGTCGTCTTCCTCGTCACCGCGCCGCTGGTACACCTGGCGTCGAAGTCGAAGGCGTGGTCCAAGCCGAGCATGAACGGACTCGGCGCGATTCAAGAGGTGGCGCGTGAGCGCCGGCTGGCTGCGACAGCCGCGAAGGAGCTGTGACGATGACCGACACGACAGCCACGGCCACGGCCACGCCGCGGCACGGATGGTTCGCCGGCCTCTACACCGGCACCGGGGCGTTCGAGATCGTCGGCCGCCGCAAGCGTTACTACCTCATCACCGGTGCGATCGTCCTGATCGCGCTGCTGAGCATGCTGGTCCGCGGATTCACGTGGGGCATCGACTTCGAGGGTGGCACCCGGATCCAGATGCCGACGGTCGCCGGCGCCACCGTCGACGACGTCGAGACGGTGTTCAGCGACACCGTCGGATTCGAGCCGGAAGCGGTGCAGACCGTCGGTTCCGGTGACGCCGCGAGCTTCCAGATCCGATCGCAGGCCCTCGACGCCGAGCAGGTCGCATCGGTGCAGACGGCCCTGTTCGAGGAGTTCGGGCCGCTCGGGTCCGACGGCGAGCCGAGCCGCAACGCCATCAGCGTGGCCGACGTCAGTGAGACGTGGGGCGGGCAGATCACCCAGAAGGCGTTGATCGCCCTCGTGGTGTTCCTCGTGATCGTCAGCGTGTACATCGCCGTGCGCTACGAGCGGGACATGGCGATCGCGGCGATCGCGGCACTGTTCTTCGACGTGATCGTCACGGCGGGCGTGTACGCGCTCGTCGGTTTCGAGGTCACCCCGGCCACGGTCATCGGTCTGCTCACCATCCTCGGTTTCTCGCTGTACGACACGGTCGTCGTGTTCGACAAGGTCGAGGAGAACACCCGCGGCATCCTCCATCTTCGCCGCCGCACCTACGCCGAACAGGCCAATCTGGCCGTCAACCAGACTCTGATGCGGTCGATCAACACCACGATCATCTCGGTGTTGCCGGTGATCGCGCTGATGGTGGTCGCGGTGTGGTTGCTCGGCGTCGGAACGCTCAAGGACCTCGCGCTCGTTCAGCTCGTCGGGATCGTCGTCGGTGCGTACTCGTCGGTGTTCTTCGCGACCCCGCTGCTGGTGACGCTCAAGGAGTGGCGTGGCCCGGTCGCGAAGCACACGCGTAAGGTGCTCGCCAAGCGAGCCGAGGTCGCCGCGCGCGGCACCGACGAGCCCGTCGTCGTCGCATCGGCCGGTGGCCCGGCCGTCACGGTGGTTCCGGCACGGAATCCGGGCACCGCGTCGCGCGGTCCGTCACCCGTGACCCCGAGACCCGGCGCGCGACCCACCGGAAAGCGTGCCCGGAAGAGGACCTGACATGGCGATCGAAGGCAACGAGCGGGCGGGGGCCGGCCAGCGCCGGCGAACCTGGCGGACCGTGGTCGGCGCGACAGCGCTCGCCGCGGTCGCGGCCTCGGGGGTCGTTGCGTGCGGAAGCGCCGACGAGCCCCTGCCGTCGATCGGATACGCGATCGACGGACCGGTGACGAGCTACAACGCGAACACCGTCGACGGCGCCGCGTCCGGTGCACGGCAGGCGTTGACCCGGGTGCTGCCCGGATTCGGGTACATCGGTCCTGCCGGCCGCGTTGTCGCCGACACCGACATCGGTACCGCCGAAGCCGTGCCGGGCGACCAGCTGACCGTGGAGTACCGGTTGGCGCCGGACTCGGTGTACTCGGACGGTGTGCCGATGTCGTGCGACGATCTGGTGCTCACCTGGGCAGCGTCGAGCGGCCGGTTCACCGAACCCGACGACACCGGTGCGCAGGAGAATCTCTTCCACGCCGCGCGGCGAGGCGGGTACGCCGACATCGAACGGATCGACTGCACGGCAGGTTCGAAGGACGCCACCGTGGTGTTCCGCGCCGGGCGGGGTGACACCGACTGGAAGTCGCTGTTCGGAGCCACCGAGCTCATGCCGTCGCACGTCGTGGCGAGCAGGACTGGTGTGTCCGATCTGGTCGGTGTGCTCACTCGTGACGACCGGGACGCGGTGCGTGCGATCGCCGAGTTCTGGAACACCGGCTGGGACCTGACGCCGGGATCACTCGATCCTGCACTGCTGCCGGCTTCCGGTCCGTATCGGATCGAGTCGTACACGGTCGAGGACGGGCTGGTGCTCGTCGCGAACGAGCGCTGGTGGGGAAACCGGCCGGCCACCGACCGGATCGTCGTGTGGCCCCGCGGCACCGACGCCGCCGCGGCCGTGGCGGACGGCCGCGTCCAGGTGGTCGATGTCGGTCAGGGGGCTCTCGACCTCGTTCCGGGCCTGCCCGACTCGGTGGAGCCGGCGACGGAGGCGTCCCGGAACCTCGAACAACTCGTCCTGTCGACGACCGGGGTGTTCTCGTCGCCGACGGCGCGTCGCGCTCTGGCGTCCTGCGTGCCGCGAGCCCGACTGGCCGACGAGTTGGGGTCGTCGGGCGAACCCGTCGACTCCCGCCTGCTACCCCCCGACTCACCGTTGTATCCGAGGGTCGTGGAGCCCGCGCAACGGTACGCGAACGTCGATGTCGACATGGCCCGCAGCGAGCGGGAATCGTCCGGTCAGGAACGGATGGAGGTACGCATCGGCTACGTGGCGCCGGACGCGCGGCGTGCGCGCACCGTGGAACTGATCGCGGAATCCTGCCGTGATGCGGGTATCGACGTGGTCGATGCCGGTGTCGACTCCTTCGTCCCGTCCGCGCTCGGCCGGGATGTCGACGCGGTACTGGCGGGGACGGCTGCGGCAACGGGTGCGGGTGGAAGCGCCGACATGGAGGATGCGCGGGGCGCGTTGCGCTCCGGTGCCGGCAGCAATGTCGGGGGCTACGCGAACGGGCGCGTCGACGAACTGCTCGACGGCCTGCTCGTCGCCGGTGACAACGCGACCGTGTCGAACCTGGCCTCGGAGGCCGAACGTATCCTGTGGGACGAGATGCCGACGGTGCCGCTGTTCCTGCAACCGCGCACGATCGGATTCGAGCGGGGTATGGTCGCGGCGGAACCGAACCCGACGACCGCGGGTGCGGGTTGGAACATGGACCGGTGGATACTCAGAGGGTGAACGTTCGACATTCCGCCGACCCCGACCTGATCCTCGACGCAGCCGCGCACGTGGCCGCCAACACCCGCTGGGTGGACGACTTCCCCGACGCAGGTGTCCGATTTGCCGACCTCACCCCGGTTTTCGCGGACGGTCCCGCGTTCGCGGCGATCATCTCGGCGCTGGCGTCGGCCGCACCGGATGCCGAGGTGGTCGCCGGTATCGACGCGCGGGGCTTCCTGCTCGGCGGTGGTATCGCACGTGCACTGGGGGTGGGTGTCCTCGCGGTCCGCAAGGCCGGCAAGCTGCCCCCTCCCGTGCAGACGTGCGAGTACGCCCTCGAGTACGGCACGTCGGCCATCGAGATCCCCGGTGAATGGTTGTCGTTGCGCGGCCGCAGGGTTCTGGTCGTCGACGATGTGCTCGCGACCGGGGGGACACTCGGTGCGACCCTCGAGTTGCTCGAGCGGGTCGGGGCGGAGATCGTCGGGGTGACGGTGGTGACCGAGATCGAGGCTCTCGGTGGACGCGCTCGATTGAGCAAGTATCCTCTGACGTCCCTGGTTCGTGTCTGAGGACTAGAGTTGGCGCATGCACCGGTGACCGGGGCAGCTGCGATGGGAGGTTGGGCATGACCCAGAATCTTGATCGGTCCCAGAGCGGCGGGCCGGCGCCGACCCCGGCGTCGACGTCCGCATCCCGCCGGGTGCGTGCCCGGCTGGCGAGACGGATAACCGGTCAGCGCGGCACCTCGCTCAAGCCGGTGCTCGAGCCGCTGGTGACGATCCACCGTGAGCTGTATCCGAAGGCGGATCTCTCCAGGTTGCAGCGCGCGTACGACGTCGCGGAGGAACGTCACGCCACCCAGCGCCGCAAGTCGGGCGACCCCTACATCACGCACCCGCTGGCGGTCGCGACGATCCTCGCCGAACTCGGCATGGACACCACCACCCTCATCGCTGCGTTGCTGCACGACACGGTGGAGGACACCGGCTACAGCCTCGAGCAGCTCACCGACGAATTCGGGGAGGAGGTGGCGCATCTCGTCGACGGCGTCACCAAACTCGACAAGGTCGTGCTGGGAAACGCTGCCGAAGCCGAGACCATCCGCAAGATGATCATCGCGATGGCGCGGGATCCCCGTGTACTGGTCATCAAGGTCGCCGACCGGCTGCACAACATGCGCACGATGCGATTCCTGCCGCCGGAGAAGCAGGCCCGCAAGGCTCGGGAGACGCTCGAGGTCATCGCGCCGCTCGCGCACCGCCTCGGGATGGCGACCGTCAAGTGGGAACTCGAGGACCTGTCGTTCGCGATCCTGCATCCGAAGAAGTACGAGGAGATCGTCCGGCTCGTCGCGACACGCGCGCCCTCGCGCGACACCTATCTGAGCAGGGTGCGCGAGGAGATCGGCGCGACCCTCGCGGCCTCCCGTATCGACGCGACCGTCGAGGGCCGACCCAAACACTACTGGTCGATCTACCAGAAGATGATCGTGAAGGGCCGCGATTTCGACGACATCCACGACCTCGTGGGGGTGCGGATCCTGTGCAACGAGATCCGCGACTGCTACGCGGCGGTCGGTGTCGTGCATTCACTGTGGCAACCGATGGCGGGACGGTTCAAGGACTACATCGCACAGCCCCGGTACGGCGTGTACCAGTCACTGCACACGACGGTCATCGGCCCCGAGGGCAAACCGCTCGAGGTGCAGATCCGCACACGGGACATGCACCGCACCGCCGAGTTCGGGATCGCTGCGCATTGGCGGTACAAGGAGACCAGGGGCAGGCACTCCGGTGATTCCGGCGAGGTCGACGACATGGCGTGGATGCGCCAACTGCTGGACTGGCAGCGTGAGGCCGCCGATCCGGGTGAGTTCCTCGAATCGCTGCGCTACGACCTGGCGGTCAAGGAGATCTTCGTGTTCACCCCGAAGGGTGATGTCATCACGTTGCCGTCGGGGTCGACGCCGGTGGACTTCGCGTACGCCGTGCACACCGAGGTCGGGCACCGGTGTATCGGTGCCCGGGTCAACGGCAGACTCGTCGCACTCGAACGCAAACTCGAGAACGGTGAGGTCGTCGAGGTGTTCACCTCGAAGGATCCGAACGCGGGACCGAGTCGCGACTGGCAGGCGTTCGTCGTGTCGCCACGGGCGAAGGCCAAGATCCGACAGTGGTTCGCGAAGGAACGCCGCGAGGAGGCCCTCGAGACCGGCAAGGACGCCATCACGAAGGAGGTGCGCCGCGTCGGACTGCCCCTGCAGCGTCTGATGAACGCGGACCTGATGGTCGCGGTCGCCAAGGAACTGCACTACACCGACGTGTCGGCGTTGTACACGGCGATCGGTGAGCATCATGTGTCGGCGCATCACGTCGTGCAGCGACTGGTCGCGCTGCTCGGAGGTGTGGGCGGTGTCGAGGAGGAGTTGGCCGAGCGGTCGACTCCGTCGACGATCCCGACCCGGTCGCGTCAGAGCGGCGACTCGGGAGTCCTGGTGCCCGGTGCACCCGGCACCGTGTCGAAACTCGCGAAGTGCTGCACGCCCGTGCCGGGCGACGAGATCATGGGGTTCGTCACGCGCACCGGTTCGGTGAGCGTGCACCGCACGGACTGCACCAACGCGGATTCGCTGCGGCAGCAGTCCGAACGCATCATCGACGTCGAGTGGGCGCCGTCGCCGTCGTCGGTGTTCCTCGTCGCCATCCAGATCGAGGCCCTCGATCGGCACCGGTTGCTGTCGGATGTCACCAAGGCGCTCGCCGACGAGAAGGTGAACATCCTGTCGGCGTCGGTGACCACCACGGGCGATCGCGTCGCGGTGAGTCGGTTCACGTTCGAGATGGGCGACCCGAAGCATCTCGGACACGTCCTGAACGTGGTCCGGAACGTCGAGGGTGTGTACGACGTGTACCGGGTGACGTCGGCCGCGTGACGTGGGCACGTCGCCCCGTCGTGATACGTCAGCGCACCGCCGCGATCGTCACCGGGACGTTCGGGACGCCTCCGCCCAGAACCGAGCTGCCGTCGTCACCCTGGGCGGCCGCGGCGTCGAGCACCGCCAGCGAGGCATCCGAGACGTGCCCGAACACCGTGTAGTCCGGCCGCAGCACCGAATCGCCGAGGAGCAGGAAGAACTGTGAGCCGTTGGTGTCGGCGCGTCCGCTGTCGGAGAGCGCGACGGTACCCCGCGGGTACACGACGCTGGTCGTGTCGGCCATGCTCGTGACCGGATACTCGTCCGCGTAGGTGTAACCGGGATTGCCCAGACCCGTTCCGGTGGGGTCACCGCACTGGTACAGCTGCGCACCCACGTTCATCGAGAGCCGGTGGCACGACGTGTCCGAGAAGAACCCCTGACGGGCCAGGCTGAGGAAGCTGTTGACCGTGCACGGTGCCATCGCCCGGTCGAGGACCAGCGTCACCGGTCCGATGGTGGTGTCGAGGGTGACCTCGACGGTGCCGGTGGCCGTCGCGGACGACGACGGCGTGGCCACGTTGCCGACGCCCCCTCCGATGGAGGGGTACGAGCACGTGGTGGTGGCGGCGGTGGGTTCGGGCACGGGAGGCAGGGTCGGATACTGCGCGACGTACTCCGCCGACGCCTGCCACGAGTCACGGGGGGAGGTGGTGGCAGCGGAAGTGGTGTTCGACGTGGAGGTCGGGGTGTCTCCGCCGGCGCAACCCGCCGTGAGGAGCACGCTTCCCACCAGGGCACCGATAGAGACGGCGACGCGGGTTCGGGACGCAGTCGCCGGATTGGAATACATCACAATTCAGACATGCTAGTGCTTTCGATCACGATTACATAGGTGTTCGGTTACGGAGCGGTAAACAACGAGGGTTGTCATTGTGCTCTGGAACGAAACGGGCGTCCCCGCAGCCGGTCGCGGGGACGCCCGGTGCCCTCGTCAGGACGTGACCGTCACCGATTCGATCCGGACGGGACGGTTCGGCGCGCCGCCGCCGGCGGACATCGAACCGTCGTCTCCCGCCGCCGCGACTTCCTCGACGACGGCCAGACCTGCCTCGTCGACCGTGCCGAACACCGTGTAGGCGGGCGGCAACTGCGAGTCCTCGTACACGAGGAAGAACTGGCTGCCGTTGCTGCCCGGCCGGCCGGTGTTCGCCATCGCCACCGTGCCCCGCGGGTACACGACGGACTGCCGCAACTGCGGATCACCCGGGGCGTAGGCGGTCTCCGGGTACTCGGTGTCGAATCCGTATCCCGGGCCGCCCGTGCCGGTGCCGGTCGGGTCACCGCACTGGAGGACCTGCAGGCCCGGTGACGTCACCAGTCGATGGCAGGGGGTGTCGTCGAAGTAGCCCTGCTCGGCGAGCGAGACGAAGCTGTTGACCGCGCACGGCGCGGCGGCCCGGTCGAGCAGCAACCCGATCTCACCGGCATCGGTGCTCATCGACACCTCGGCGATCCCGGCAGCGGGAACGTCGCTGCCGTCCGGCGGCGTCACCTCACGCGCGGACGCTCCGCCGGGCGTGTAGGTGCACGACACGGGATCACCGTCGGCGGGGCGGTCGGGCAGGACGCCCGACGACGTCCGGGTGGTCGTCGCATCGGTGGTCGAGTCCTGGACCGCCCGGACATCATCCGTGTCGGACGAACAACCCGTCAGGAGCAGCGCGAGCCCCAGGGCCGCCGCGGCGGCGGCACGCATTCGTGTTCGCGTCATCAATCCATCCTCACGCTGGTCAGAGTCGTCTCCGAGTTCGGGGTGCCGTCGCTCCCGCCGCCGTCGACACCGTTCGCGGCGATGGCGTCGAGGGTCGAGAGGCCGGTCTCGTCGACGGTGCCGAAGACGGTGTACTGCGGGGGCAGTACCGAATCGCCGTACACGAGGAAGAACTGGCTGCCGTTGGTGCCGGGCCCGGCGTTCGCCATGGCCAGCGTTCCCCGCGGGTACGTCATGGGCTCCTGCGAGGCGGGATCGTCCGCCGCGAACTGATCGGTGGGGAACTCGTTCGCGAACTGGTACCCCGGACCGCCCGACCCGGTGCCCGTCGGATCACCGCACTGCAGAACCTGCAACGTCGGTGCGGTCGTGAGGCGGTGGCAGACGGTGCCGTCGAAGTAGCCCTGTGATGCCAGCGACAGGAAGCTGTTGACGGTGCACGGCGACTCCGCGTTGTGCAGGATCAACCCGATGTTGCCCTGCGAGGTCTCCACGCTGACGCTGATGTCGGTGTTGTTCTCGCCCGAGGTCAGGATGCCCTCGGTGCGCGGCGGATCGACCGGCCTCGACGGCTCCCGCCCGTCGGCGGGATAGGAGCAGTCGACCGACTCCGGAAGCGGTTCGGCGCGGCCCGCAGGCAGTGCGGGATAGCCGGTGTCCTCCGTGCCGCCGGCCGCATTCGCATCGGATGCGGGTTCGTCGGAACCGCCGAGCGTGACCGCAGCGACCACCGCACCCACGACGACGATCACGCCGAGCGCCGACAGGCCGAGAGTCAGGAGACGTCGTTTGCGTTCGCGTGCGGCGCGTCGCTCGAGCTGCCGCTCGAGTTTGCGTTTCGCGGCCTGGCGCCGCTGTGCGTTGCTCGGCACTGCAGTAATCCTCCCGTGAACCGATCGTGATGGGTGCCCGTATCGAGGCCGAGTCGAGTCTGCCACCCCGAACCTGAGAGTGGCCCGACCGGGCGCTGCGCATAGGGTGTAGGGGACCGCGAATGCCCACACCGTAGGAGCGATGCCCGTGCTCGTCACCGGATTCCCCGCGGGGATGTTCCAGACCAACTGCTACATCCTGGCGCAGGACAACGCGAAGGACTGCGTCGTCGTCGACCCCGGCCAGGACGCTGCGGAACCACTCGTGGAGTTCCTGGTCGGGTCGGACCTGACTCCCCGGGCGGTGCTGCTCACCCACGGTCATCTCGACCACGTGTGGTCCGCGCAGACGGTCGCCGACCGGTTCGACATCCCCACGTACATCCATCCCGACGATCGGCACATGCTCTCCGATCCGGGCGTCGGTCTCGGCTCGAGTCTGGCGCCGCTGTTGGAAGGCACCGTGTTCACCGAACCGCACGAGGTCGTCGAACTGGCCGACGGTGACGAGATCGAGCATGCGGGCATCGAGTTCACGGTCGACCACACTCCGGGGCACACGCGCGGTTCGGTGGTGCTGCGCACCCGCGCCACCACGCCGGACGGCGCCGACATCGGTGTCGCCCTCACCGGCGACACCCTGTTCCAGGGGTCGATCGGCCGCAGCGATCTGCCCGGAGGGGATCACGAACAACTCCTCGCCTCGATCGCGGCCAAACTGCTCGTACTCGACGACAACACGGCGATCCTGCCCGGGCACGGCGGATCCAGCACGATCGGCGCGGAGCGCGCGTCCAATCCCTTCCTGACCGGTCTCACCGGAATCCGCTGACCGGACCTCGACCTCCCCGACCGACCGACAGACGAGAGAAAGCAACCACAGTGAGCAAGCCCTCCACGTTCTCGGCGCCCAAGGGTGTGCCCGATTACGTCCCCCCGCAGTCCGCCGAGTTCGTGGCGGTCCGTGACGGCCTCACCCGGGCGGCACGGCTCGCGGGGTACGGGCACATCGAACTGCCGATCTTCGAGGACACCGGGCTGTTCGCCCGCGGAGTCGGAGAGTCCACCGACGTCGTCACGAAGGAGATGTACACCTTCGCGGACCGCGGTGACCGGTCGGTGACGTTGCGTCCGGAAGGCACCGCCGGGGTGATGCGCGCCGTTATCGAGCACGGACTCGATCGCGGGGCATTGCCCGTCAAACTCTCGTACTCGGGACCGTTCTTCCGGTACGAGCGCCCGCAGGCGGGCCGTTACCGGCAGCTGCAGCAGGTCGGGATCGAGGCGATCGGCGTCGACGACCCCGCACTCGACGCCGAGGTGATCGCGGTCGCGGACCAGGCGTTCCGGTCGCTCGGTCTGACGGGCTTTCGCCTCGAGTTGACCTCGCTCGGCGACGACAGTTGCCGTCCGGAGTACCGACAGCGGCTGCAGGAGTTCCTCAGCGGTCTGGACCTCGCGCAGACGCGCCTCCTGAGCCGCGCGGACGTGCGGATCGTCCTGATCGGGCGATCTTTCCGCGCGCATCAGTCGAGCTCCAGCAGGTAGGCCGCGATCGCGGTGTCGTGCACGACGCCGCCCAGCGTCATCCCGCGCCCGGCGAACATGTGGAACGCCGCCTTCGACTCGTGCAGGTACTTGGGGTCCTCCGAGGCCAGCCAGGTGGCCAGGGCCTGCGGGTCCATCGGGGCGTCCTCCTCCCGTGTCGGATTGTTTCAGGTTGTCCTTCATGTCTTTTCCCGGTATGTTTTTCTGGCTCATGCTTTTTCCTTTCTGTTGCGCAGCTGTGTGCCACAACAAGTGCAGAGTGACCGGCCAAAGGCGTTCATGGTCTGGCAATGCGGACAACGCGTGTCTCCCCGGGCTTTGGCCAAGATCTGTTTCGCTCTCACCAGCTCTTCCGTCAGAGAATTGGCTTGTGACGCCGTTCTCTCAGCTTCCTGCAGCATGCTTTTCCCGGCTTGGTTGTATAGGTCGTCCAGCGCATGCTCAAGGGAGCGGATTGTCGCCACCAGCTGTTTCAGCGACTCCCTTGTGCCGTCCTTATTCGCCATGCGGTCTCCTTTCCGGGTTTATTCCCAGTCTAAGGCAGGTGTTTTCTTGAGACCAGAAACAATCTTGCGCAACTGCAAGCTACCGCACGAATATGAGTCATTGTGCGGAATTGTGAATTGATGTCCAGGGTGATACACTGGACACAGCCGAAAATCCGAAAGGCGGGTTTGATTTGGCAAATCGGCGGGACCTGCGGGTGGTTAAGACACAACGCGCGTTAAGCAGCGCCATGCTCAGCCTGCTTGACAGAGTGCCCTTTACAAAAATCACCGTCAATGACCTATGCGCGGAAGCTTTGGTCAGTCGCAGCGCTTTTTACGCGCATTATCAGGATAAATACAGCCTTCTGATGTGCACGCTCAACCGCTTGAGCGAGGATTTGTTTGCACAGACCGCGGCGGCGGATTTCAAGGGAGAGCTGGCGGTCATTCTTCAAAAGGTCCAACAGGAAAGCAAAACCTTTAAAAACCTGCTGATTGCAGAGTATGACGGCGAGTTGATGACCCTTCTGCGCACCGGCTTCATAGCGCAGCTGCACAGAAGGGAGGGACTTCAATTCATGCCGTCCCTTCCGGAGCCGAGGGAAGTATCGTCGGTCTTTTTCGCAGCGGGATTTGCCGGCATTATCATGCAATGGGTAGCGGGTGACCTGGCTTATACCCCGGAAGAAATGACTTCCTGCCTCCATGCGCTGTTGACAGGGGAATGAGCCGAACCCAAGGTTTCATGACGGGTATTATTGCATCACGTTCTTGAAAACGGATAGTAATTCGATAAGCCGGTTTCATGGATATCCTGAACAACCGCAGCAGTAAAGCGCTTCGGCTGCTTTGTATCCTGTAAGGCTGTCATACTAAACTCAATCGTAAACGCTTCGATGGGATGGCCTTCTTGCGTCTCCGCGTCGCCGCTTTCACCCTGCGCGGACTCCGGCACGCCTCGTTCTTGCAGATTAGCGGAGCTATAAAGTTTTCATCCCCTCCGTGCGTTGACTCATTCGTTTAGTATAGGTCCGGGCGGCGGGTTTTTTCTCCATTTCCAGGGAAAGGGATATCGCGCAGGGACTGCCGTTTCTCGGCGCGCTCCCCACGTGACGCTGCCGCCGCACAGCATAATGACATTTTGATCGGTGACAGGCTTAGCCGCTGCCTGCGGTCAAGCGGGAGCCATTGCCCTGGTAGAACTTGTCAAAGAACCGTTGGACAACCTCTTCCTCCAAGCCGACGCCTCGGCTCCGGAAGCAGATCTGGGTGTTCTAAGCGTCAAGCATGAATGAAACGGACAGGGTGGCGCCTTGTGTGCTGAACTCGACTGCGTTTCCTGGCAGATTGAGCCGGGCATGGTGTGAATCTCTTCATTGGATGTGATGAGAGCCATCTCCGGGTCACGGCCAGGCTACACAGACGCCGCCGTTCAGCCTTTGCCGTCCTCCGGCGCCTGCCGCCCCAGGGCGCGGCCGATGCCGCTTTCTAGCCTCTCCGCGATATAGTCACCCAGGTTTTCCAGCCGCTTTTCCACGTCCGCCAGCGCGCCGTCCGCCCGGCTTGACAGCAGGGAATCGAACGTGCCGCCCGTTGGGACCGCCTTCCGCCCTGCGCCCGTTTCCCCGTCGAATGCCAGGTCAATCCGCGCGTTGCTGGTATGCGCGTGAAGCACGGTCGCGCCGCCGTCCTGCTGTCCGGGCAGGTTGTTGCGTCCGTTGCTGGTGGCGGAGCGGACGGTGTAGTCGGCCAGGCGGCCGGGCAGCCTGCCGCGGATGGCGCCGTTGCTGCTGGTCAGCTCCAGCGCGCCCCCGGACAGCCCGTCCACCTCGATGCCGCCGTTGCTGGTGTGCAGCGACAGCATTTCCGGCGCGGAAACGTCCTGCGCGGTGATTTTGCCGTTGCTCGTCGCGGCGGACAGCGTTCTGGCCGCGCGCACCTTTTGCAGCGTGAGGGAGCCGTTGCTGGTGGCTGCCTGCAGGGTCTTCGCGCTGAAGTCCTTCAGCCGCAGGCTGCCGTTGCTGGTTTTCAGCGTCGCGGCGCCCCAGCAGTTCAGGCCCTCGGCGGAGAGGCGGCCGTTGGAGGTGCGCAGGTCCAGCCCGGCCGCCAGTTCATGGGGCACGTCGAGGGTCACTTCGCGCATTTCGGGGCTGAGGCTCTCGAACTGGAACAGCTGCAGGGACAGCTCCATCGGCCGCCGGATGAGCGACATCGTGCCGCCCTCCAGGGTGAAGTCATAGCGGATTTTCTCGGTTTCCGGATGGCGGAGCAGAATTTCCTCCTTGTCCCAGCCGCGCAGGATGAGCCGGTTGTTCCGGTCCCTGACGACGATGCTCTTCACCAGGCCGGGCTTGGCGCTGATGCTGCGTACACCGGGGACGACGGGCCCGTCCTCCGCCTTGTTCGTCCCGCTCTCCTGCCGGGATTGCGCCAGCTGGCTGGCGACCTGTTCAGGCGCGTCCATGGTGGCGACGGCGGCTTCCTCGTCCACGCCTTCCTCCGCCATGCGGTCCTTCAGCATTTCATCGAAATAGGCGATGGCCTCCTCCACCGGGCCGAAATCGTTCTGCTCCAGGGTCAGCTTCAGCTTGCCCAGGTAATCCTCACGCTTCATCTTGGCGTCCCTCCTTGCCCCTTTGGCTGTCATCCGTCAATACCCGCAAGACCAGCTCGTAGATTTTGCCCAGGGCTTCCCATTCGCGGACGAAGCCCCGCAGCTGCTCCCGGCCCGCGTCCGTGACGCGGTAGTAGTGGCGCAGGCGCCCGCCGTATTCGGTGGAGTAGCTGTCCACCGCCCCGGAATCCTGCAGCCGGCGCAGGACCGGGTAGAGCGTGGACTCCGACATCGGCATCAGCGCGCCCGCGTCCTTCGCCAGCCGGTAGCCGTAGGAATCCCCCCTGGCCAGCAGCGCCAGCACGCAGACCTCCGTCAGCCCCCGTTTGAGCTGGATATCCATCCCATCACCCCCTGCGCGTCATATCATATGACGTATAGTATAACGTGTCAAGCAGTCTTGGCAGTATTTTTGACTCTTCCAACTTGAGTATGGTTTTTGCTGAGTAGCCTGCAAACTGGAATTTGTTAATCAGACACAAAATCCATAATCAACTTTTTGCAAGCTCTGCAAATATAGGCGGCAGGATATTCGGGGCTTGCCTGTAATAAATACGGAGGAAATGATATGGCACTATGCCGGCTCAACTCCTTTTCCGAATAGAGTTTAGGTAGTTTCTCTCCGTCAGGGAGAAAAAATACGCCGCCTCTGCTTATCAGTTTTCCGAATTCCATCTCATTACCACACATTGGACACTTCATCGCAATTACCTCATCAAACTCAATTTTATCTATCGCATCTTTAGATAGCGTGGACACGAGTTTATGCAAGCACATTTGCCCACAGAGATATGCACCTGATTTGGACAGCAGCGACGAA
>ENA-UOUL01001703-UOUL01001703.1-bioreactor-metagenome-genome-assembly--contig:-NODE-1703-length-28999-cov-3.861766_pt1 | contig 28999 bp, 26 predicted proteins | sample MGYA00249838_ERZ747220 | MGnify/ENA primary metagenome ERZ747220 (study PRJEB28778, sample SAMN05720191) | bioreactor metagenome | isolation source: Anaerobic biogas reactor | place: USA:Washington...
GGTCTCCCAGGTATTGCCTGTTCGGTCAAGCATCTCACGTAAAGCTTTCTCACGCAGCGGATGCACAGCGGTGATGCTGAGGATATCTTCTTCAATATTGCCAGTGGAAATAAAATCCCCCACTTCAGTCTCAAAGAGAAAATCAATGAATGAAACCCTCTCCGAGCAAACACTGATAATTTCCTTAAGTGCTTCAATGCCTGGTGAAGTGACTCTCGCTTCAGCTGGCGGTCTGATGGGTATGGATAGGTAGGATACATCTGGTTGCAACCTGAGCAGAAAATCGATCAGCGCGTTGGTCGTCTCTCTATTATCGTTCAGACCGCCTACCAGCATGGTTTCTGTTGCGAGCTCCCCATAAAATTTATTTCTAAAGTCAAGCATTCCAGCCTGAATTTTTTCCAAGGACAACTGGCGGTGAGGTCTGTTGATCTTCTTCCAAAGACCTTCTTCCACGGAGTCCACTTTCAGGGAGACCCAATTTGCCCCCATCAGCTCTTCCTGTACGTCAGGACGATCGATCAAAGAAGCATTTGAGATGACTGCTATGGGAATATCGAATTGTTTTAGCTCCGAAATTAGTTTTCCCAGGTTAATATCCAGGGTAGGCTCACCATCCGGCACAATGGTTAAGTAGTCGATTTTTTTATCAAGTTTCACACAATCGGTCACTTTGGTCTCGACATCAGAGAGAATTTGATCCACCGGATAGAATTCCTGCCGTTCAATTGTGAGCTGTGTGGTGCGCCCTACCTGGCAGTAGATGCAGGAATAAGAACAATACTTTGCAGGGATATTATTGATCCCCAGACTGTACCCCAATCGGCGGGAGGGCACTGGGCCATAAGCAATCATAAGATACCTTCTTAGTTGTATGCCAAACGGATTTCTTCGTTTGCAATTGTGGGGGCGAGGAGCGGCTCCCATTTAGGATCATCCCAGGTGTGAAGTTGTCTGTGCATATCCAAATATTTTTGTGGGATTGGGTGAGTGCCCAGCACAACTTTCACGCCGTATTTAATTTCCAATAGATTCTTAAAGGTGTCGATGTAAGGGCAAGGCGGATATCCAACCAGGAAACCAGTGGCAAGGTGGATCACCTGGACGCCATTTTTGACCATTTCCTGACCCGTATATTCGATGTTGCCACCCGGACATCCGTTGCAGGTTGTGTAGCCGACCAGTTCGACCGGAACATCCTTATAAATTGAAAAGGCACCTTCCCGATTTCGAAGCGACCTGAAACATTTACCCCCGGCACAAGTGCGATAACGATCGCAAATAATGATCCCTATCTTTACTGAATTGTCCATCTTTTCTCCTTTTGTTCACAACCCTGCTTCTAAAAAAACTGAGTCAATCAAAATTTGATTAGCTGTACCTGTAATATTACTGCGAAACTCGTCAAAAAATCAAAACAGTTCGATTTGCGCTATTCTTCCAAAAAATTGTTCAAAATTTCACTCAATTGTTCTGCGCCGGCGTAGTCCATCACAGTGATGGTTTGCTTGCTTATGCCTTCAACTTCGCTGATGGCTTTCATAATATTTAAAGCAAGCGGCACTGCGATAGGGCACAATGGGGAGGAAGGACGGAATGTGTAAGAAGCTTTTCCGTTCTCATCAATTTCGAGGTCCAATACCAATCTCATGCGCATCACATCGACATTAGTTTCCGGGTCGATCACGCTTTCAAGTTTTCTGACAACAGCTTCTTTTAGCTCAGTCGTATTCATGCAAGGTCCTCCTCGACATCAAGTGATCGGAGCACTTTTTGCCACAGATCCCGGACAGCCAGAGCGGCAGGCGAATCTGGAAATGACACAGTGATTGGAAGGCCGTTGATCATAGACCTGGGAAGATTTTCGTCATAAGGGATTTCGCCAAGCAGTTCGATGTTCTCAGCCTTTGCAAATTCGCGGATCGCCCTTGCGCCCTCCGGATAAATATCAGCTTTGTTGATGCAGATCACCGAAGGGATGTGAAAATGGCGCAATGTGCCCAGCACCCGCTTCATATCATGCAGACCTGCCAGACTGGGTTCGGTGATGATCAGTCCAAAATCAGTTCCTGCGCAAGCGGAAATGACCGGGCAGCCAATTCCTGGCGGACCGTCGATGATGATCAGGTTTGCTCTTGTGTCTTCAGCAAATAGGCGGGCTTGTTGTCTGATCAGGGTCACTAATTTACCTGAGTTTTCTTTACCTGGAAACAATTCCGCATGGAACAGGGGTCCAAAAGCGGTTTTGGAGTGGAACCAATTGCCCTCTTGTTGTTTGACCATGCTGATCGCGTTTACGGGGCAAGCATAGACACAGGCCGCGCAGCCGTCACAAGCGATTGGGTCGATCCACTGTACATCCGCAATTTGAGGGTCAGGAAAAATCGCATCATAGCGGCAAACTGGAGAGCAAGCCAGGCAATTGATACACAGATCGGGATTGATAACGGCCAAAGAGCTTCCCCAAAAATCATTCGCCGGACCAAGCTCGGGTTTAAGCACCAGCCCCAAATTGGCCGCGTCCACATCCGCGTCAACAATGACAGTTTGGACAGGTCGCTGATCGGTGGCGCTCAAGTGGGCAAAAGCGGCGCTGATGCTAGTCTTGCCCGTTCCGCCTTTTCCGCTGAGGATGATCAGTTGTTTTGCTTTAGGAACTTGAGTCTTCATTTGTCTGAACCCCCAACGATTTCACGGATTTCCTGGTAAAGCTTGACCAATACCTCCCGATATTCAGGCATCACATCCACTAAGGATTGCCCGGCAGCCAGCTTCTCTGCCAAAAGCCTGTTGAAGGGAACTCGCAAAAGGATAGGGAGTTTCTCCTCTTGGATCAGCTCTTCCAAAGAGTCATCCCCAATGCCGTCCCGGTTGATCACCAATCCGGCGGGAATGTTCATGTCACGAACTATCCCGATCATTTGCTTTAAATCGTGCAGTCCAAAGGGGGTTGGCTCCGTGACCAGTAGGGCAAAATCGACTCCCTGTAATGTCTCAACAACTGAACAGGAAGCTCCGGGCGGGGCATCAAAAATGTCAACAAATTCCTCTGAAGGCTGTTCCATTTTCTTCAACTGCCGGATGATGGGTGTGGCCATGGGTTCACTGATGGTCAACTGCCCCCGCAAGAAAGCGATATTTTCTCGAGCCATGCCCCGTTCAAGCGTACCAATCGGGTTTGGGACTTCGATGATGGCGTTTTCAGGGCAGTTCCAGGTGCAACTTCCGCATCCATGGCAAAGCTGCGGGAAAACCAGAATAGTCTTTCCGACCTTCGCCAGGGCGTGAAACTGACAAACCTCAACACAGTGACCGCAGGCAGTGCATTTTTCTGGTTGAATTTGCGGGATCAGAATAACGGCAGGGCTGATCTGGTCAAAGACTGGCTTGAGGAAAATATGACCGTTTGGCGCTTCGACATCGCAATCAAAGTAACGCACCTTGGCCAGCTTAGCCAGGCTGAGCGCCAGGCTCGTGGCAATGGTTGTCTTCCCCGTTCCACCCTTTCCACTAGCTACTGCAATTTGCACTTCAGATCCTTTGCTTGATCAGCTAAATTTGAGCAGCTTGTTGCTGTTGTAAAGATCAACAGCTTCTTCAACAGTCAGAGCCTGCTTTAGGAAAAGCCGCATTTCAATCTTTGCCGATTGGAAAGCTCTGGCCGCATTCGGACCAAAATCTCCGCTGATCACGACCTCCGCGTTTTGGTCAACAACAAATTGGGCAGCGGCAACACCAGCCCCGCCTGACTGACTTACGCCAGGATTCTGGAAGGCCTTCCATTGCTTGGTATCAGCATCCACCAGGATAAGCCATTGAGACCGCCCAAAGCGGGTATCGACAGGGCTTTCGATTGTGGGGTTTTGAGCGCTTATTATTAATTTCATCTTTACTCCTTGTTGCAGGTCAATTTGACTGGAAAGACCGGATTGTGCTTTCTCGTTCCGGGAGAAATGTCATAGCTTCTTGTTTCCTGCCTTTGGAACGATGAGGCCGATAAGTCAATTAGTGCAGCAATTCAGTGTGATCGATTATTTCGCCATCAATGAAGGCTTTTACGGCTTCCTCGATATCGAACAAATCAGTCACAACAGGTTGGATGTTCAATCGCCGCATGCTTTCATAGGCTCCCATCCCCATCCCGCCGCAAAGTAGAACCTTGCAGTCTGCAATGGCATTGGCCATGTTGATGTGTTTATCGTGGGATTGAGCGTCCATTCCGTGACCTGCGGTTTGACTTTCTTCGGAATGTTCCTGGTTGTGAAAATGAGTGTGCCCCATTTTTTCACGCAATTCCCTGTTAACGATTTCTCCTCCTTCAACTGTCAGGACCATGTAGTAAGGGGCGCGGCCAAAATGCCGGCTGATGGTTTTACCATCGTCTGTAATTGTTGCGATTTTCATTGAAATCTCCTTCTTAATAACGTTAATTGAAAAGTGCCTCCCCCCAGGCTCTTCATTTTCATCCAGATTGGATAAAACTAATAAAAGTTGAGCGCTTTCTTGCGTTAGATTCTTCCAGGAATGCGGCAAATGCGCTTGAAAGACCAGGCTGTCACCCGTCTTGAGTATAAATTCCCTGTCCTCCACCTGATAATGAGCAGTTCCCTGCAAGCAGTAAACAAATTCGTAGCCTGTATGAACGATGTTTTCTTCGCCACTTCCAGCACCGGGCTCCAGGGTCACAACAAAGGGTTGCACGTAATTTCCCGCGAAGTCTTTGCCGAGATTTTCCATTTGGGTCCGCCCAAAAGCAACCCCTGGACGCTGGTCTGAGGGTGTAAAGACGACCTGCCGGGTAATTGGTTCTGATTCAAAAAACGCGGCGATAGGTACATCAAGCGCGGATGATAATTGTTGCAGAGTGCTGACTGAGGCTGAAGACTTGCCATTCTCAACCAGGCTGAGCGTATTTACATTTAAACCGCTGATTTCTGCCAGGGCGCGTAAAGAAAATCCTCTTTTGGTACGCAGGTCACGCAGCCTCTGCCCAACTACGATTTCGGCTGGAGTAGGGGACTCGAATTGCTTTGGATCAAATTGAAATGAAGGCATACTCCCAGCTCCTGGCAAGACTAATCCCATAGAAATTGTTGGATAACATACCAGTATTATAGTACATATTATAGAATAATCAAGTAAATGTACCAAAAGAATAATACAAAATATCCAAAAGTATTTGATCTTTGGACTCAATTTTAGTTATTGTGTTGGTAAGGCTTCAAAATTTTTGACTAAGACATCCGCTAATAACAGCAATAATTCGGGTGGATTCCCCACCGGAGACTTTACGTAGAGAGCTTTGAGAATATTCTATTAATAACTATTGACATTAATAGAATAGAGTGTTATTTTAATAGCAGAGAAAATTTTTGGAGGCAAAAAAATGCCAAGACATGGTAGAGGTTGGGGAATCGGAGGAGGCGAAGGGCGAAGGAGAAATTATTCACCTTTGAACACTTCCTTATTGGAACCAGCGCTTCTTATTTTGATAAAGACAGAGCCAAGCCACGGGTATTCGCTTTTGGCTGACTTGGAAGCTTTTGGATTGAGCACGGTTCATCCCAGCGTTGTCTATCGGACATTGCGTGAAATGGAAGATTTGGAGTGGATCCATTCAGATTGGGATACTGATCAGAGCCAGGGTCCTCCCCGGAGGACTTACCATCTGATTGCCAAAGGAGAAGAAGCCCTGGAGTATTGGAAGAGAGAGTTGGCCAATGCCAACCAGACAATCGAGCAATTGCTTGAGAAGAGTTTAAGTAGAAAGATCTAAGGAGGTAACTATGCCTGCAAGAGATGGAACCGGACCTGCTGGTCAGGGAGCTCATACGGGTCGGGCTATGGGGAATTGCGAATCAGCTGGTGACAACAACAGACAGATTCCAAATACACCCAACACACTCAACCGGCCATATCGACAGAACAGAGGGCTCTGGGAGTCAACTGTCGGCCGTTTATTTGGACGTCGGCATGTGAATAGAAGCGGTCGACGGTGAAACAATTTGAAAGGAGTAACTATGCCTGCATTTGATGGATCTGGCCCAATGGGAACAGGACCAATCGGAAGAGGAATGGGTCCCTGTGGTAATGGCACTGCCTGGAAAGGAAGAGGGCGGGGATTTGCCCGCTTTGGGGGCGGCTTTGGAATGAGGCGCTCAGACGCGCCGCTGCCTGACCAAAAGGACCTCTTACAGCAGCAGCAAAACTGGTTGCAAACCCAACTCAACGCGGTCAACCAACGCCTGCACGATATCGAACCAAAATAGCAAATCATCCTGGCAGCTACCTATAGTTGCCAGGATAACCTTTTTAAATTTCACGCCCAACCCCTTTTACGTAAAACTCAATAGAATTGCTTTTGACAATTTGTAAACAGAAGTTACAAACAACTTTGACGAAATGTAGTCTTGAAAACCGTTCATAATTTATTTTTTTGATCTATCGCTTTTACTGTACTAATTAAGTCTGTTTCCATCAGTGGAATCCATTAAAACCCTCTCAACTTACTTGTAAAATGGCCTGGAAGTTGCATACTTAAATCAATCATGACTCGCTGGTGGAGGTTTGGGTTTGGCAGGCGCTTTGGGAGGGGGATGGCTGCGTGCTGTGGCTTGCTGTGGCTCCTCTTGCTTCTGACTGCCGCGCAAACACAGCCTCCCACAACGGCCTCAGCAGTTGAAGCGGAGGGGTTGTGGCAGGCTTATCAAAACCGCTATCAGGCGGATTTGACCATCAATTCCAATGATCCTTTGGCCACCCTGTTTGAACCAGTTTTGGACCACGCCTTCATCAGTCCAGATGGCAAAACAGGGGTGCTCTGGCTGGCGCTCAAAGACCACACCGGACGAATTCTGGCGACTGAACCGGGGCTTGTTTTAGCAGTGCGCGAGAACGAGAACTGGCGAATCGTTTATTCCGGGGAAAGCGAATGGCAGCAAATCAAAGCCAGTCTGCCTGCAAACTTTCTCCCGGCTTCTCTTCAGTCTGCACCGGAAAATCAGCTTGACCAAACTATCAACGCTCCCATTACTGGCTATTATTTGCCTTATGTAGCCGGCACCAAGCACCGACTGGAAGGCTCTGTGCTGCATTTCAATGATTATCCAGCTCTGGGCTATCCCAGTTGTAGTTATGAGTATTGTCAATACGCCTACGATTTCACCGACAGCGGGCATTTTCCCTTGGTTGCCTCCAAGGCAGGGGTGGTGGTTTCCTCAAGGGATAGTTGTTATGATGGAAATACTGGTTGTACCAATTACATTGTCTTACAGGATGTGGTTGGAGGGGCATACCAGATCTACCTGCACCTGGCTCACAATACCATCCCTGACCATTTAACTAATGGGACCTACATCGGAAGGGGTAACTACATCGGCGATACTGATGATACCGGTTACAGTACCTCAGAGCACGTGCATTTCATGGTCACAACAAGTTTCTGGTACGGTGGTGATGGCTACCCCTGGGGTTATTCCGTGGATATGCGTTTTGCAGATGTGACCATCAACGGCGGCATCCCCCGTACTTGTTACGAGGTGACCCATCTGCCAATTTATGATAACGCCACCCAATGCATAGGGTCTAAAACTGATCCCCTTAACCCGCAAAATGACTGGTTTGTGTCTGGTAACCCGGGGGCTTCTCCCCCAAGCGGTCAGCTGACCCGGCCAGTGGACGGAGCTGTGGTCGCGGGCGGATCAAATCCCTTAATGGATGTGACCGCTCAAACCAGCGATGACGTCCGGGTGGTGAGGGCGGTTTTGCAGGCAAAAATCAACGGCACCTGGACGGAGATTGGCCCTGAGGTTACCAACCCATCCTCAACTGGAGTGTTTGACTGGGATGTGAATTTGTGCCAGGCAGGCCCTTTGAACGGACCGCTGGAAGTTGCCCTAAAACTATGGGACCACGAAGGCAACGTGGTTGGATTGCTTTCCAAGAGGACCATCACCGTCGACCATGCCTGTCCACCGCCTGTCAGCCAGATGACCGCGCCAACCACCTATGACGGGACAGCCTTGAAACTGAATTGGACAAGCTCTGAATCCGGAGTGCCTATCAGCTTTTATCAATTGCAGTGGCGGTCAGGGCTTACAACCTGGTCCGCGGACCGATTGATCACTATACCATCCAGCAGTTTGACCACTTGGTTTGTAGGTTCAGCCGGAGTAAATTATAAGTTCAGGATGAGAGCCGTGGACGCGAATTCACAGGTTGAAGCCTGGCCAGCAGATGACGCGGCTGAAGTGACCCTGACCTTCCCGGCAACTTGTACGGGAGATGCTTTTGAGCAGGATGACAGCGCGGTCACGGCCAAAACGATCAACCTGGCGGATGAAAACAGGAGAAATATCTGTGCGACGGGGGATGGGGACTGGTTCAAAGTCACTCCCGGTGGTTACGACACACTGAAACTAAAAGTCACTTCCCTGGGAGGGGGAGCGGCAGTCAAAGTCTCGGTATACGCGCCTGATGGTCAGACGCTTTTAGGCTCTGCCAGCTCTCCGCAAGTGGCTTCGGGCGTCAGCTTGTGGGTTCATGTGGGCGACCTGGCTTATGTGCAGGTTAAAGCGGAAGCCGCTTTCCCCAATCTATCAGGCACAGCTGTAACTTATGCTTTGACAGCAATAGGCGGCTACACTAATTTTGTACCAATGATCTTTTCAGATTAAATCAGGCTTTTTGAAAAACCAGAACCACCCAATCCTGATCGGTCAGCGTGTCGATCAGAGTGAGCCCGGCTGTTTGCGCGGCCTGGATGACATCATCCGCTTGTGTGTTCAGGATGCCTCCCAAAATCAGGATGCCAGAATTTGAAACTGTTTCAGCCAGTCCGGTTGCAAGCATCATGATTAAAATGTGGGCCAGGATGTTGGCTAAAACCACCGGTGCTTGCTTCAGCTCGTCATCGCGCTCGAGGATGTCCGTATGCGTTCCATCCTCAAAGAGAATGCGGCCTTCCATGGCGTTCAAACCAGCGTTACGCTGGCAGGATGGGATGGCGATGGGATCATAATCCACTCCCAAGACCATGTCCGCTCCCAGCCGGACGGCGGCAATGGAGAGAATCCCGCTCCCGCAGCCGATATCGAGCACGTTTTTGCCCTGGCAGCCGTGTTTTTCCAAAGCGATCAAGCAAAGTTGGGTGGAGGGGTGGGTGCCCGTTCCAAAAGCCATATCCGGAGAAATGATAATGGGAAGTCTGTCCCCGGCTAATTCCTGGTCAACCCAGGCTGGTAAAACGATCAGGTTTTGACCAAGTTTGAGTGGTTGGTAGCGCACTTTCCAGGCTTCCATCCAATCCTGGTCGGCGATGATCTGGTATTGAATCGGCGAAAGTGCTGCAATTTGACCCAAATGCCAGACTGCTTCGTCCAGTTGGCGGCGGTTCTGTTCAATCTTTTCATCCACAGGCAGGTAGGCCACAACTTGCATCTCACCCGTGGGAGATTCTTCGTAATTTTCAGTGTCAAAGCTGGTGACGCTGTGGAGCAAAACGCCGTTGGGAGCATAGCGGGAAAAAACTTCGGCAACGGCCTCTGCCAGTTCCCCAGAGCAAGTGAGCGAAGCCTCCAACCAGGTTTCGGGATTATCCACTGAAAGCGTCCTTGAGCTTATCAAAGAAACTGCGTTCCTGGATCTTGATCTCGGTGCCCATGGTTTTGCCCAGGGCTGTCAGCAGTTCTTCCTGTTGCTTGTTCAGACCGGTGGGGATCTGGACGTTTACCGTGACCAATTGGTTGCCCCTTTCGGTCCTGTTGAGGATCGGCACGCCTTTATCCTTGAGCCTGAAAACGCGTCCGGGTTGGGTACCGGGTGGAATGCGAAGTTTGACATCGCCATCGATGCTGGGGATGGTGATCTCGTCTCCCAAGGCGGCTTGCGCCATGTTGATGTCCAGGTCCAGGAGGATATCGTTGCCATTCCTGCGGAAAAAGCGATGGGGGGCGACGTCAAGTTCGATGTAAAAATTACCGTTTGGTCCGCCATTGGCTCCGGGTTGACCTTCGCCAACCATGCGGATCTGGTTGCCATCGTCCACACCGGCTGGAATGGTGACCTTCTTTGTGCTTGTTTTCTGTTCAAGCCCGGTTCCACGGCAATTTCGGCAGGGATCTTCGACGATTTTGCCTCTACCACCGCAGGTCGGGCAGGTTACAACCTGCACCATCGAACCCAGGAAGGTCTGATGAACCTGGCGGATCTCACCCTGACCTTTACAAGTCTGGCAGGTCACCGGCTGGGTGCCAGGGGCTGCGCCGCTACCCTCACAAACTGAACAGCGTTCTTTGCGAGTGATCTCAACTTCTTTTTCGGTCCCAAAAACAGCTTCTTCGAAGGTCAGTTTTAATTGAGTGCTGATGTCAGCCCCTCTGCGGGGAGCGTTTTGACGACGGCGGGCGCTGCCTGTGCCAGTAAAACCACCCATGCCCCCAAAGCCGAATAAGGATTCAAACAGGTCGGAAAGATCCATGTTGGAGTAATCCGGCATGCCTTGAGTGTTGACACCAGAAAAGCCAAAGCGATCATAGGCGGCACGTTTATCCGTATCGCTCAATACGCCGTAGGCTTCGTTGATCTCTTTAAACTTCTCTTCGGCGTCATGCGACTTATTTACATCGGGATGAAATTGCCGGGCTAATTCTCTGAAAGCCTTTTTGATATCATCCTGGCTGGCGCTGTGGGGGAGGCCCAGCACCTCGTAGTAGTCTCTTTTTTCTGCCATAGCGCTTCTTTTCGTCTTACTTGTGGTTACACCTGGCGCATCAGAAAGTGCGCCAGGTGTGTAATTCTACCGGTTTATTTCGGGCTTATTCAGCTTGTGTAAATTCACCATCAACAATGTCAGGGTCCTCAGCCGTCGTGGTTTCTTCTTCCGCACCAGACTCAGTTTCTTGAGGCTGTTCGGGGGTCTGGCTATAAGCTGCCTGACCAACTTCCTGCAATACTTTCATCAATTCTTCCACAGAGGCATTGATGGCTGCTGTGTCATCCTGATCTTTGACAGAACGGACTTTGGCTACAGCGTCTTCCACCTTGCTTTTAATGTCAGCAGGAACTTTTTCACCTAAATCCTTCAGCGTTTTCTCGGCGCTGTAGACGGCGTTATCAGCCGTGTTGCGGGCTTCAATCAAATCCCGGTGTTTCTGATCTTCTTCAGCATGCGCTTCGGCATCCCGACGCATTTTTTCAACTTCTTCATCACTTAAACCCGAAGAGGCGGTGATGGTGATGTTTTGCTGGCGGTTGGTGGCTTTATCCTTGGCCGTCACTTCCAGAATGCCGTTGGCATTAATGTCAAAAATCACTTCGATCTGGGGGACACCGCGGGGGGCTGGCGGGATCCCGTCCAGGGAGAATTTGCCCAGAGATTTGTTATCCATGGCCATGGTGCGTTCGCCCTGCAAGACATGGATTTCAACCTGGGTTTGACTGTCTGAAGCAGTCGAAAAGACCTGGCTTTCGCGGGTTGGGATGGTTGTGTTGCGTTTGATCAGGGGTGTGGCAATTCCGCCCAAAGTCTCAATGGAAAGTGTGAGCGGGGTCACATCCAGCAGCAGAATGTCCTTGACATCGCCGCCCAATACGCCTGCCTGGATGGCAGCGCCGATGGCAACCACCTCATCCGGGTTGACACCTTTGTGCAGTTCTTTGTTGAAGAACTGGCGCACGGCATCTTGGACAGCCGGCATACGGGTCATTCCACCAACCATGACAACTTCATCAATGTCGCCTGTTTTCAAGCCGGCATCGTCCAAGGCCTGTTGAACAGGTTTTAAAGAGCGCTGGATCAAATCACCAGTCAATTGCTCAAGTTTGGAGCGGGTCAGGGTCGTGACCAAATGTTTGGGACCGGAAGCGTCGGCTGTGATATAAGGCAGGTTGACTTCAGCTTGCATGGTGCTGGAAAGCTCGATTTTCACTTTTTCAGCGGCTTCTTTCAGACGCTGCAGTGCCTGACGGTCTTCCCGAAGGTTGATGCCGTTTTCCTTTTTGAATTCATCTGCCAGCCAGTTAATGATGCGCAGGTCAAAATCATCACCGCCCAGGAAAGTATCCCCGGAGGTGGATTTGACTTGGAAAACGCCGTCGCCAACTTCCAGAACAGAAATATCGAAGGTGCCGCCGCCAAGGTCGTAAACAGCGATGACTTCGTTCTTTTCTTTTTTGTCCAGCCCATAGGCCAGGGAGGAAGCGGTTGGTTCATTGATGATGCGCAAAACTTCCAGGCCGGCAATTTTGCCAGCATCCTTGGTGGCATTGCGCTGCGCGTCATTGAAATAAGCCGGAACAGTGATGACGGCCTGGGTGACAGGTTCGCCCAAATAGGCTTCGGCATCCCGTTTGATTTTGCCCAGGATCATGGCTGAAACTTCAGGCGCGGTGTAATCTTTGCCGTCCATGACAACACGGACATCGCCATTGGGGGCGTTGTTGATCCGGTAAGGCACCATGCCTTTGGCCCGTTGCACTTCAGGGTCTTCAGCTTTGCGGCCCATGAAGCGCTTGATCGAGAAAATCGTGTTTTCGGGGTTGATAATAGCCTGGTTGCGGGCAACCCGCCCTACCAAACGTTCGCCGTTTTTATTTACAGCGACTACAGAAGGCACCAGGCGTTCGCCTTCGGCTGAAGGGATGACGACAGGTTCGCCGCCCATCATTACCGCGGCGGCTGAGTTTGTTGTTCCTAAATCGATTCCAATAATTTTTCCCATAATTACTCTCCTATTTTGCTACCCTGACAAGGGCTGGTCTAATGATTCGGTCTTTAAGTTGATAACCAGTTTGGACGACTTCAATAATCTGACCGTCGCTGAACTGGTCATTTTCTTCGTGTGAAACAGCTTCCTGGTAGTTGGGATCAAACAGATCACCAGGATTAAGTTCAATTACGCTGATATTTTGACTTTCAAGCGATTTTAATAACTTTTTTCGAATGAGGTCAATGCCGGCAATCCAATTTGCGCAATCCGGGTCGGCCGGGGGATGGTTGAGGGCGCGTTGCAGATCGTCCACAACCGGCAGGAACAGTTTTACAGAATCCCCTAACAAGCGGTCTGCCAAAGCCGCGTTTTCCTGATCGATGCGGCGTTTGTAGTTGGCAAAGTTGGCACGCTCCCGCTGTAAGCTGTCCAAATACTCTTCAGCTTTTGCCTGTAAGCTTTCCAACTCGCTTTCCTGCCTGTCCTCTGGTTGCATAATTTCTTCTTGTTCCCCGTTTTCGTTGTTCAATAAGTCATTTTCTGTCATATTTTTCCTCGTAAAAGCATTACGCTTGTATTTTCTAATCAATTAAATTTTCTGACACCAAGCCTGACATCAACTCAGCCACGTAGCGGACAGTACTGATCGTTTGTCCATAAGGCATCCGCATGGGTCCCAAAATGCCTAGTGTGCCGGAAAGTTGATTGGGCACACCGTAGCGGGTCAACACGACCGAACAATTTTGCAGTTCGTGCCAGGTGTTTTCTCCACCAATCAAAACCTGCACGCCGCCGATTTCTTCTGTCAGCACTGTTTTTGAAATCAAATCGTCCAACATCGGGCGTTCTTCAAGCAGTCTTAGTGGTGAATCCGCGGGTCGATATTCAGAAAATTCCGGTTCGGACAGGACGTAACTCAACCCATCCAGGTAAAGCTCGCCGGTAACCAGTTTGTTTGCCAGGCTTAGCTGCTCTTTCACACCGTCCATGATCTGGTTGACCAAGGGATCAACGGATAAGGGCAGTTTTTCAATTTGCTCCAGGGTGCGGTTCTCGCAGAGATGGTTGATTTGGGCAGCAAGTTGTGAAAGCTGTTCCTGGGATCGGATCGTATCCATTGAAAGAATTTGCTGTTGAATCTCTCCACCAACTAGAACCAAAACCATGAGGACCTGGGAGGCGCGGGTTGCAATCAGCTCAAGATGTTTGAAGGTGATTTTTTCGCTGTGCGGAGCGGTCACAATCGAAACCGCCTGGGAATGACTGGCCAGCACAGAGGCAGCCAAGGGCAGCCAATGTTCCAATCCCTTACGCGACTGGTAAAACTGGTGCGCGATCGTGTTGCGCATAGTCGTTGGCAGCGAGGTATGCTGTACCAAATTGCTCACAAAAAAGCGATAGCCTTCTTCCGTGGGCACGCGGCCGGCAGAGGTGTGCGGTTGGCGCAAAAAACCCAACTCGGTCAGGGTGTTCATTTCGTTGCGCACCGTGGCTGAGCTGATCTTTAATTTGAATTCAGTAATCAAGGTTTTAGACGCCACAGGCTGAGCCGTGCGGGTGTGTTCGTGCACGATCAGGGATAGGATTATTTTCTGTCTGTCGGTTAAAGTTTGCATCTTCTCTCATGATTAGCACTCTCGTCATGAGAGTGCTAATTGCCAGGTTTTAATGTTACCATGCCGCTTTTTCTTCGTCAAGAAAAGCATAGCTCTTCAACATTAAAATCGTGTTAGAAGTTTTTCCTTGGTTTTATGAAGTTGGGAAATTAAGTGAGTGGAGCGGATCTTATCTGCACCACCTGACGATCCACGCCCCCAAAGCGATATTTGTAATCTTCGTTTCCGCGCATCAGATCCACTTCGTCAAGGCCGTTTTCGATTGCCCACTGGATCAGCTTGGTCAAAAGGACCCAACCAGGTGAGCTTTTGCTAAACTCCAGATTCCAGCCTGTGTTGTAGACCCAGAGTTTGTTCCCCGACAGGAAGTTGAAATAGGTGGCAGCTTGTTGATCATCCAGCATCAAACTGGCCAGGTTCAACTGTCCTGCAGAAAGAGCTTGATCGGCTAGAGAAAACAGATACTGTTCAGTCAAAGGGGTTAAAAATTCGGCCTTTTTCTCTTCATGGCGCATCATTTTAATCAGGTTAGTCATAACCCGCTTCAAGTCAGATGGGTCAGTGGTGAAAACCAGTTCGGTTTTATGATCGCGCTCTGTGTTACGGTCTTTCCGGCGCACTTCATGACGCTGCTTTTTTGAAAGCGACTGCAAATAATCTTCCCAGCTTGAGGGCAGATGGACGCTCGGAGCCGGCTGCAGAATTGTTTGCTCAAAACCGCGTCCGTTTTGAAGCCAAACTGCTTGAAGAAGTGGCAAAGAAGGTGCCTCGCTCTCGATGTTGGCTAATTCAAACTTTTTTAGAGGGATTTGGTCACTGTTGTCAATAAATTTGAGCAGGCCTTCCAGGAATTCCGGCAGGTCTTCTGCTTTGCAGATGAAATCCAGGTAATCTGTCACTTCAATCTGCCCAATGAAGCGCAAGGCCGGCTCAAAGCCAGGTTTTTCGGAGCTGAAAAGGGGAGCGATGCCTTTGAGTTGCCCATCCTTGCGGGCGGTGATGATGCTGAGTTGGCTTGTTTCTTCTGGCCACTCACCTCCACCCAGTGTTTGCCACCAGTTGAATTGATACCAAAATTCAAGGAAAGGGTAGGGGTTAAAACTCTCCTTGACCAGGCTGTTCCACTCTGGCTCCAATTTCTTCCATTCCTCAAGCGAAGTCACAAGACCAAAATTCATGCTCGGGATTATACCCTCTGGCACGTTTTGTGTACTGTTTTGTACTATGCACACTCGCGAACGATAACTGAGGGAATTTATGAATTACGATTTGACCATTTACCAAAACGAAACAGCCAACTCCGGGCTTCTGCTGGCTGCTGCCAGCCCCAAACAGAGCGCCAGAGGGAGGCAAGACGATCTCTTGATCGCTTTCCTGAAACCTGGGGAACAAAACCAGATCCAGAAAAGTGAATTGAGCTCTCAACTGGAAGCCCATACCAAGGCCTTTTTCAAAACCAGCGGCTCCGTCACCAAGGCGATCAAAGTCTTTATTGATGGACTGAATAGATATTTTGTTGAAAAGAATGACCTCCTGGATGAGCCTCAAACCTGGCAAACGGCTGCTTTGGTCCTCTCAGTGCTGCATTACGACACCTTGTTTGTGGCCCAGCTTGGGGCGGCTCAAACCCGCTTGATCTCGGACGCTGACAGCCACCTTTTTTACGATGAGGACCTCGACCTTCGGGGTCTGGGTGCCGCCACCATTTCGCGACCACGCTATTTCCAAAGTCCGCTTAAGGGTGGAGAATTTCTGCTTTTCACTGCTGTACTGGATGAAACTTCAATCGAGTTGAAAGACTTGTCCTCCCTCACCAAAGCAATTCAAAGGTTGCCAAAAGCGGAACAGGACTGGGGCTTGGTGAAAGTTGATCCGGGAACAGGCAAAATTAAAAATCTGCTTCTTGAGGACTTTGCCTTACTTCCTCTTCATGCTGAGACAACAACTGAATCAGATCTAAGTTCGAAAACTGAAGATGCTCCACTTGAGGAAGAAATTCCAAACATAGAAAATGAAAGCACGCCCGAGGAGAAAAGTCATGAGCCTTCTCTGGCTGAGAACTTGTTTGGGCAGACAGTGCTTTATCCCCAGGACCAGGAGGAAGAAAGCGCCTCAGAAGATCCTGTGACAGAAACTACACAACAGGTCCAATCCAGGCCAACCCAGGAAGTTGTTAAAGAACCGGCGGTTCAAGAAAAGCAACCTCCTGTTCAGCCAGCTCCTCAAAATCAAAAAGGGGAGGAGAGCCAGCTCCTGGTAGATAAATTGGGGCTTGAAAAACCCGATTTGGGCCAGGTAAAAGATAAAGCCCTGCACGGCATCGCGGCAGGAGCGGGTTGGCTGCGCAGTGCGGAAGAAAAGGCGGAAGCCATCGTCTCAACCGCAGGCTCAGCGGAAGAGGGAAAAACGGGCTACGTCAAAGAACTGTCACCCTGGGCTAAAGCCCTGATCGCCATCGTTGTTCCGTTGGTGATTGTCCTGGTAACCGCGCTGGTTTTTTTCAACCGCGGTGAAGACCACGAATACGCCTATTACCTGGCGCAGGCACAGGCCTCGATCTCAAATGCCGCTCAAATGCAAACAGTTGAGCTGCAGCGGGAGGGTTGGGAGCAGGCCTTGGTCTGGCTGGACCAGGCAGCTGTCTATGAAAACACGACTGAAGTCAAAGAATTGCGCGCGAGGGCCCAATCAGCCTTGGATGAACTGGATGGGGCTAAACGCCTGAAATACGTGGCTGCTTATGCTCCCACGCTCTACCCGGCTTTGGATATCTCGGCCATAGTCTCACTCAACAATGACCTCTATTTATTGGACCGGGCTACCGGTACGGTGAAATATCTGCGTCTGCGCAACACAGGCTATGAAATGGACCCCGAGTTCACCTGCGGACCTGGAACCTATGATGGCGTTCAGGTGGGTGAACTGGTCGATATGATTAGCATCCCCCTCAACAACCCGGCAAAAGCCCCCGTGATGGCGGTTGATGCCAATGCTAATCTCCTGTATTGCTCCCCAAATGCTGCTCCAGTAGCGAGCCATCTGGCAACCCCGGATGTGGGATGGGCCTCTTTGAAAACCATAAATTTTGACAGCAACCGTCTTTTTGTGCTTGATCCGGGCAACCAGGCACTATGGATTTACCGCGGATTTACATCAAACTTCAATTCAGCTCCAATTGCTTATTTTGATGAACCTATCGTAGACCTGACAAGCGCAGTGGATTTGGAAGTTGAGGGCGAAGAATTGTTCCTGCTTCATTCTGATGGTCGGAGCTCACACTGTTTGGCTTCTCTGATCTCCGGAGTAATTACCTGTGATGACCCGTACCCTTATGCCAATGACGGCAGCAGCGGGTTTGAAGTTGATTTCTCAAGTTTGAAATTTGAACAAATTGCCTATTCACCACCGCCTGACCCCTCCATTTTCTACCTTGAACCATCCAAAGCTGAGTTATACCAATTCAGCTTGCGGCTCAACCTCAACCGGGTCATCCGCTCTGGCTTGGAGAATGGCGCCTTGCCTCAGCAGAAGGTCAGCTCTTTTTACGTCAGTCCTGACCGACGAGTTTTCCTGGCCTTCGGTAGTGTTTTGTACTACGCTGTTTTGCCATAGAAGAAATTTTTGTCAGCTCCACACCCGGTTTTTTGAGCCGGGTGTTTTTTATCTTACAAAATAGAAAATGGCAGATTGAGTTACAAGGAAAGCCTGGGGTTCGGAAGAGTGGAAAAGACGTTTTAAGAATTTGTTCGGAAATATTGGTCGGCTGAGACCAAGTTCCAACCGGCGAGTCTGTATGGGATAAAGCATACTTCTCTGATAAAATTGCCGCTATGAAACTCAATCAGATGCTGGATTTTCGTGGCACTAAGATCGCCTACCTGCTGCTTTCCATGCTGGGCAATGTTGGCTGGGCTCTGCTGTTTTTCAGCTTAGTGGACTCGATGATTTTGCGCTATGGGGATTTGATGCAGGGGGTGGATACCACCTTGATGCTGGGCATCTTCCTGGGTTCGCTTACAGTCGCTTTTTTGATCACCCAACTCGCCAAGGACAAGCGCGGCCCAACTTATGGAATATACGGTGGAATGGCCGGCTTGGTTGTGATCGTTTTGATGACCTGGAAGTCTGGCCTTTTAGCGGCTTTAGTGGGCTTTATGGCCATTTTTGGCGGCATAAACGGCGGCACGCTGGGGGAGATGTACCGCCAAATCAGAATAAAAAACAAGAAATAAAAAAGCGATCAGGCTTCGCTGGTTGGCAGCCAGGGCATAGCTGGACCTTCGATTCCCAGATGTTCCACCAATGCCGCTCGCATGGCCGTGCGGTCATCCCAGGCATATTCCGTGTTGATGAAGCACATCGATTGCTCGTGCCCCTTGCCGCAGGCTATCACCAGGTCGCCCGGTTTAGCCAGTTCGATGCCCTTGCGGATGGCATTCCCACGGTCCGCGATCCTCAAAAAGTTTTGGCCTTCAACCCCGCCAACCGAAACAGCGGCTTCCGCCATATCCTGTAAAATCTCTTCCAATGATTCCGTGCGCGGATCCTCCGCGGTCAGGATGGTCATGTCCGCGCCTCTGATGGAAACCTTGGGCATCATTTTCCGTTTCTCGCGGTCGCGCAGACCAGCAGAGCCGAAAACGGCAATGATCTTGCCTTTGGTCAGGCTGCGCGCGGTCTCGAGCGCCACCTCCAGCGCGTTGGGGGTGTGGGCAAAATCGACAATAGCTGTAAAATCCTGACCCAAATCGATGCGTTCCATTCGTCCGGGTACAGGTTTTTGGCTGGTCAGAGCCCGCACTGCCTCTTCGACTGGGACCCCCAGCCCGGCCACGCAGGCTGCCAGAGCCGCCAGGCAGTTGGAAACGTTATAGATCCCGACCATCGGGCTTTTGACCGGATAGACTTCTTCTCCCAGGTGCAGCTCAAAACTCAGCTCTGCGGGATCGTTGTGAATCTTATCCGCCCAGAAATCGGCCTGGTTGATGCGGCTGTAGCTGACTTTCTTGGGCGGGGAGACCCTTTCCAAATAGCTGTACGATCTGTCATCTTTATTCAGCACAGACAGACGCAGGTTGCCAATCTTTTTTGGGGCGGTGACCCACAAGCTTTCAAACAAGAGCCCTTTTGCTTTCAGGTAGTTTTGCCAGTTGCCGTGATAATCGAGGTGTTCGTGGGTGACATTGGTCACTACCGCCAGGTCGAATTCACAAGCGGTTGCCCGCCCCTGGACCAAGCCGTGGGAAGTGCTCTCAAGCACGCAGTGGGTCATACCAGCCCGCACCATTTGGTCCAGGTAGGCCTGGGTGTCTGGTGAATCAGGCGTCGTCACGTGAAAACCGGTATCGATGGCTTCGCTGCCAATCAGCGCGTTCACGGTTGAGATCATACCCGCCTTGACCCCGACCTGGCTCAGGATGTGGTGGATCATGCTGGAAGTGCTGGTTTTGCCGTCGGTGCCGGTGACCCCGATCATGCGTAGTTTGCGCGCGGGGAAGTTGTGCGTGGCGGCTGCCAGCCAGGCCAGCGCTTTGCGCGGGTCGTCATCGATTTCAAGGTAAGGTACGGTCACTCCCTGGGGAGCAGGCCGGTCACTGATGACCAGGCTTGCGCCGCGTTTGACCGCGGCATCGATGTAGTTGAAGCCGTCAAAACTCTCCCCTTTGATCGCCAAAAAGGCATCCCCCGGCTGCACTTGCCTTGAATCGCTGCAGACGGAGCGGATTTTCACGTCCGGGATTTCTCCCTTGGTAATGACCGGGATCCTGGAAAGCAGGTTTGCCAGCAGCTTCTTGTAGGATCTGCGTTTTTGCGCGCTCATCTTCTGGTCTTTACTTCTTTTTGCTTGAACAAAAACGAAAAACCAAATAAGAGCCCCGCGCTTGCCAAGAGGGCTAGCCCAATCTTGAGGGAGTTATCCGGGCTCAATAATTTCTGCTCGGCCACTTTAAAATCCAGGTTAAAGGTAATTTGAGGGGTGATGGCATAGGCTCCGTTCAGGTTGCTGTCGCCCATGGCCATTTGAATGGTTGCTTCCAAGCCAACCGGAGCAAAAGGCTCCAGCTCCCAGATAAAGACCTGACGGCCTTTCTCGATCGGGATCATCATCCGTTTTTGAGGGGTTATCACGCTCTTGGGCGCGCTGAATTCAGCATCAAATGTGTAGCCTTTTTCCAGATATGCTTCCAGAGCCGGATCGGCCTCGTACGTGACTGTGATCAGGTTTTTCTCGCCGCTGTGCAGTTCCTCGGGGTAGCTGACCATTACTTTAAGCGTGCCGCCGCTGGCGTGTACCCAGTCTTTCATCGTTTGAGCCTGGCTCAAAGATCGGGATGGCAAGGCTTTGCGCACCAGGAAGAAAACACTGGCAACCGCCAGGGCAATCGCGAGGATGATCAGAATGGTTGAGGTTTTCGTTTTCATTTTACAAACACCAAAGATAAAACTCCCAGCATCATAACTGAGGATAAAAAGCGCCCAAGCCCGAGGTTGCCGCTGCTTAACACCAGGTAGAGGGCTATCGCCAGCAAGGCTTCTAAAACCAGGATTAGCACCTGGAACCAGAACAACTGGCTTGGCTTCATCTCGCCTTTCATTTTACCCTCCCCCAACAAAACTTGCCCAGATCAGTAGAGCGATCGCAACCAGCGTGACCGGGATGAGCACCAGGGGAAGCAGCTTTCGCAAAACCAGACCCTCCTGGTTCACCAGCCCCACCGTCGAGCAGCTCACGATCAACTTGGCAGGCGACATCACGCTTCCAAAAGAGCCTCCCGCGTTTTGCCCGGCCAGGATCAACGGCACGCTCAGGTCAAGCAATATGGCTGCTTCTTTCTGGATTTCGCCAAAGAGGATGTTGCTGTTATTGTTCGATCCGGTCAAAAAAGCGCCTACCAAGCCCAAAAAGGGACTCACGGCTGGATAGATCAGGCGGTTAATCGTCTGGCTGATGCCCTGGGCGATGATCTTGGTCATGCCGGTGTGAGTCATGATCGTGGCAACCCCGACCATTAAAATTACCCCCAGGCTCGCGCTGACCGCGCTGTGTCCCAACTGACTGAGGATGCGCCGCCAGGCACCTGCTTTGAAATAGCCTTTGATTTGATAAATGAGCGAGGAAAACAGCACGCTGTAAAGCAGCACCGAGCCAGGATGGGTGAAAAATGCGAAGGCTTCGCTGCTTTCTGCTGGCGTGACCAGCCCGCTGGCGCTGACGATTTCCGGGTAGTCAAGCTTAAATTGGATCTGACTCAGAAACTGGTTCAGGGGTCGGATGAGAATCACCGCAAAGCCGATGATTATTAGGAATAGGTAAGGCGAGATCATCAGGGCAAAACTTTGTTCGCTTCTCTGCACTTTATCTTGTGGATTGGCTTCTCCACGGTAACGCGGCAGGCGCGTGATCAACAGCATCACAAAGAGCCCCACCAGACTCGGTCCGATCGAGCCCAAACTCCATAACCCTTTTGAGACCAGCAGCCACAAAGTGGCAGACATAGCCCCACTGATCACCAAAATCGTTGGCATGGTTCTGGCCAGGCTCTTCCAGCCCGTGCTCAAGACGGTAATGATGCTCGCCAGGGGTACAAGGGAGAGCGAGAAAAGCACGGCGGAATAGGGCGCAATCAGAATTCCAGGAACATCTGTCACGCTGATCAGCGCTTCGAACGCGGTTGCCATCGAACCAAAGGCAACCGTCCAGCTGTGCCCTAAAGCAGTCAGCACCACCGAAAGGATCGGGTCAAAGCCCATCCCAACCAGGATCGGCGCGCACACCGCCACCGGCACGCCAAAACCGCCCACGCCCTGCAAAAAGGAGGTCAACAGCCAAGCGATAGTCAGCACCTGCAGACTGCGGTCCCGGGAGAGCAGGTGGATCCTTTCACTGATCATGCGGATGGCGCCCACTTCGCTGGCCAGGCTGTAAAGCAAGAGCGCGCCCCAGATGATGTAGAGCAGTTTGAAACTGAGAAAAGTGGCTTTCACACCCGACCAGGCCAGGATCTCCCAGGTGCCGCCGAAGAAAAGCAGGCTCACCAGCGCGGTCACGATCCAGCTGGCCGCGCTGGAGCGCATACCGCCCCATTTGAAAACCAGCATCAGCACCATCACGGTCAGGATTGGCAAAAAAGAAAGCAGCCAGGTAAGCAGGCTAAGTTCCATCGTTGGCAATTATACATTCGAACGAGGCTGGATTTCGCTTTTTAGTCTTTTAGGTTTTTCAGGCGCAGAATAATGATTTCAACCTGGAAAACGGACCCGCACAAATCCTGGATAATGGTAAAATGATGCTTACTATTTCGGGGCGGTGGCGGAATAGGCAGACGCAACGGACTTAAAATCCGTCGGTGGAGACACTGTGTGGGTTCGACCCCCACCCGCCCTACAAGAGACCTTTACGGGTCTCTTTCTTTTAGCGACTAATATGTATTTTAAAACCCTCTTCAATTTCCCATCCGCTTTTCGGCGGCATCCAACTTCTTCCTGGGAAGTCAAAAGAATGATAGCGCCGGTGTCCACACCGCGCGCTGGATCTGACCTTTAGGTCTCCGGTTTTCGGATAACACTGAGAGTGGAAACCTTTGTCCGAGCAATGTGCACGGCTGGCAGGTCTGCAAAATCTAAGTAGTATCCCTCATCAGTCTCCTGTCCGTTACACGGCAGTACCCAGCTTAGCCTCCGGAACGCGCTGCATGCAAGCACACAGGGCATCCAACTTCTTCCTGGGAAGCCAAAAAAATGATAGCGCCGGTGCCCACACCGAGCGCTGGATCTGACCGTTAGGTCTCCGGTTTTCTGATACCACTGAGAGCTTAGGAAACTCTCTATAGTTCAAATATCAGGCAATTTGGATTCCTCCTCTGCTTGATTTCCTGTATAATTTATCAAACCACAAGTAATGCGAGGTAACTATGGCACCCATACTGGAAGTGCGCGATTTAGTAAAAAAATATGGGGATTTTACGGCTGTCAACGGGATTTCTTTCAGCGTGGACGAAGGCGAAATCTTCAGCCTGCTGGGTCCCAACGGTGCGGGTAAAACCACCACCATTTCGGTCATCTCCACCCTCTTTACACCCACCAGCGGGGACGCCAGCGTCTGCGGTTTTTCCGTCCTCAAAGACCCGATGGAGGTCAAACGCTGCATCGGAGTAGTGCCGCAGGAACTGGCGCTCTACGAGGACCTAAGCGCTCTCGAGAACCTGCAATTCTGGGGGAAGATGTACGGGTTGAGCGGCAAGGCACTCTCAGACCGCATTGCCGAAGTGCTTGACCAAATCGGTTTGAAAGATAAAGCCAAGCAGCGCATCAAGACCTATTCCGGCGGCATGAAAAGGCGAGTAAATATTGGCATCGGGCTGCTTCACAAGCCCAAATTGCTCTTTATGGATGAGCCCACGGTCGGAATCGACCCGCAGTCGCGCCGGGCGATCCTCGATTCGGTCAAAGAGCTTAATCGGCAGGGTATGACCATCCTCTATACCACCCATTACATGGATGAAGCCCAGGAACTCTCCGACCGGGTCGGGATCATCGATCACGGAGAACTGATTGCGCTGGGCACCCAGGAGGAACTCACCCGCCAGGTGGATGAAACCGACACACTGGTACTGCACATCGCCGAAAATGAAGACCCGCAACCCCTGGTGGACCGCCTTCAGACACTTGATGGCGTACTCAGCGCTATTGCCATCGATCACGAGATATCCATCGTAACCCACTCGGCGCAGGAACTGATCGCTCCAGCTATCCGTACCGCTGAAGCAGCGGGGATAAAAATCTACTCGATGGACATCCGCGAACCAAACCTCGAAGCGGTCTTCTTACACCTGACCGGGCGCGCCCTGCGCGATTGAGAGGCTGTAATGCAAAAATTGCTCATCATTGCTCTCAAAGATCTCAAACTGATTTTTCGCGACCCGGCAGCCCTGATATTGATGCTGCTGGCACCTTTTTTGATCACCCTGGGCATGGGCTTGGTCACCGGGCGCTTTTCTGGAAACGCCACCTCGGGGATCAGCAGCATGACAGTGGCGATCGTCAACCAGGACGAAGGCGAATTGGGCAAGGCGCTGGAAGCAGTTTTCAAGTCGGAAGATTTGGCGGACTTGGTTGTCCCCACTTTCACTATTACGATTGATGAAGCCCACCAATTGATCGAAACTGATGAGGTTTCGGCTGCCATCATTATCCCGCAAGGTTTCAGCTCCTCCATTATTCCTGATGAACAAGGTAACATCAGCGGAGAACCTATCCAGATCGTTTTTATTGCCAATCCCAATTCGCCCACCAACGCAGGCATTCTGCGCTCCATCCTGGATGCGTTTCTGACCCAGGTGGAAGTCGGCAGAATCGGTGCCGAAGTTACCCTGAGCCAGATCGCCCAGACCGGCAAGCTCACCCCTGAGCTGGCAGCCCAACTGGGTGAGGTTTTGGGCACACAGCTCGCTCAGCAATCCGCACAAGTCCAGCCCATCAAACTGGAGAACACCACTGCCAGCGGAGCGGCGGTCAAATTTGACTTATTAATGTATTTTGCTCCCGGGATGGCGCTGATGTTCCTGATGTTTGCAGTGACTCAAGGCGGACGTTCGCTTTTGCTGGAGAACCGCACAGGCACCTTGCCGCGTATGCTGCAGACCCCTACTACATCGGCACAAATTCTGGGGGGCAAGGTGCTTGGAATTTTTCTGACTGCTGTCACCCAGCTCACCATCCTGATTGGCGGCACCAGTCTGCTATTCAGCCTGGATTGGGGGCAACCTTTGGGCGTAGTTTTGCTGATCCTGGCAGCGGCTTTTGCTGCCAGCGGATGGGGGTCATTTATTGCCACCCTGTTCAAAACTCCAGCGCAGGTTTCTAACTTCGGATCGGTGATCATGCTGATTTTTGGCTTGCTGGGTGGCAGCTTTTTTGATATGAGCCTGCTGCCGGAATGGGTTTCTGTGCTAAGCAAGATCACACCCAATGCCTGGGGGCTGCGAGGCTTTACCACATTGGCTGGCGGCGGAACGCTGGGCAGTATTGGCGAGCCGCTATTGGCCCTGGTGCTGATGGGAATCATCCTTTTTGCTGCGGCTTCCATCTGGATGCGCCGGCGCGGCTTAACAGGAATGTGAGGGCTGAAGCATGCAAAAAATGATCGCAATTATTCTCAAGGACCTGCGCATTCGTTTTGGCAACACGGTGGAATGGCTCTTTTTCCTGATCCTGCCCATCTTTTTTAGTTTTATCATCGGCGGGGGCACTGGCGGACCCACAGACAGCCGCGTGGGTTTTTATGTGGTTGACGACGCCCAAACCAGCCTTTCTGCCAGCCTGATCGATGCCCTCAACGCATCCACTTCGGTGCGTCCTATGCTTGAAGAAAGGCAGGCAGCCCTTGAAGATCTGGACGAACGCAATGTCGCCGCAGTGCTGCTGCTGCCAGCCGGACTTGACTGGAATGCCCTCGGCGAAACTGCCCAAAGCATTGAACTTCGCCAGCTTCCCGGCAGTACCAACGCCCTCGTGGTGCAGCAGGGTGTCCAAGCTGCTCTTGGAGAAGTGAGCAGCGCCGTGCAGATAGCCAACTTCAGCACCGAAACAGCTGAGGATTTGATCGGTTTTGCCAGCCAGGAAGAGCGCAGTACTTGGTTTGATCAAGCCCTCACGAAAGCCCAAACTGCACTGCAGTCCGCACCAGACCGCGTGCAGGAAACGGTAGCGGACGTGCCCGACCAGATCGAATACGACCCGAACACCAACAGTTCCATCGGGCAGATGATCACCTGGGTTTTTATCCCGCTCATTGGGCTTTCCGCTATGTTTGCATATGAACGCCAGATCGGAACACTTCGGCGCCTGCTCACCAGCCCTACCACTCGGGCAGTTTACCTGGGCGGCACAGTCATTGGAATGGTGCTCACCGCCCTGCTGCAAATGACCATCCTGGTGGCTTTCGGCAGGTTTGTGCTGCATGTCAACTGGGGTAATTCCATTTTAGCGGTCGCCATGATGCTGGTTTCGTCCTCGCTGGCAGCAGCGGCTTTGGGCGTAATGCTTGGAACCCTGGTCAAAACGGAGTCGCAGGCTAACGGTCTGAGCATTATGGTGGGAATGGTGATGGCCATGCTGGGCGGCTGCTGGTATCCCCTCGAACTTTTCCCTCAGACCGTTCAGAATGTAGTACGGGTGCTGCCCACCACCTGGACCATGCAGGGCATGCTGGATATCGCTCTACGCGGGCAGGGACCTGAAAGCGTGCTGTTGGAGATGCTGGTGCTGTTTGGCTTTGCGCTGGTCTTTTTCCTGGTGGGCATCTGGCGGTTTAAATACGAATAGGTGAGTTCAAAGCCCTCCCTCGAGGCGAAGTGCCCGCAAGGGTAGAGGGTCCGTCGAAGGTCCCAGCCTCGAAGAGGACTGCGGATCAAACGGGGGAGAGTGTCTTGTCATTTTTCATCTGTTCGCGCCGGTGTACACACCGCGCGCGGGATTTGACCTTTAGGTCTCAGGTTTTCCGCAACCTAAAGAAAAGGAGACCTATCCACACGCACTTCGTGCTGGGATCTTCGTCGGTCAAGCACTGTGCTCGGCTTGGAGGCCGGCACAATCTACGTAGTATCCCTCTTTAGTCTCCTGCCCACTACACGAGAATAGCAAGCATCCCGTGTGCCAGCCCAAATTACTCAAAAGAGGCCTTCATGGGCCTCTTTTTTTAACATTGAGTTACGTTTTTTCTGAAAACTTCTCGGACATTTACCTGATTGTGAGCATTGCTTTACAATTATCAGAATCCCACTCAAAAACCAGCTTTAGAGTTCATCTTCATCGATGAAGGGGATCAGTTGCTTCAAAATCTTCAACTTTCCAGATTTCATCAGATCCCTGGCGATCTCGGTCAATACCTTTTCGTCGATGAACGGTGCCAGGCCAACCAGGTAGCGTTCTTTTTGTTCGGTGTTCATCAACCGGGCGATCTTCCCAAGGCTTTTTTCATTCATAAATGGTGCCAAGGCGTTCAGGAAGTGTGAATCCTTTTCCGAATTGAAAATCCTCTCGGCGAAACTGCCCAGGTCATTTTCATCCAGAAAGGGCGCAAGCGCGACCAGTTTGTCGAAGCTGCCGGTCATGCCGTGCTGGCGGTCGATCAGGCTTGCCAATTGTGAGCTTTCCAGGAAGGGGGCAATTGGGATAATTTGTGCCAAATCTGTGATCCTGGTTTTATCGATCATCTGCGCCAGGCGTTTTGAGTTCAGATGTGGCGCAAGCGCGATCAAGGTTTCTAACTGATATTCCTGGTCAGACGCTTTTTCGACGGCTTCTTCAACCTGGGAAGGTTTCATCAGCTCGACCACTTCCGCGACCTCTTCCAAATTGATGTCTTCGCTCTTGTCAATGATCTTGTTGACAATTGTGGTCTCTTTTTCAGAGCCCAACAATTCATTTACATCCACACCCAGGATTTGTGATAGTTCCAACAGCTTGGAAATATCGGGCATGGTGTTGCCCCGCTCCCAGTTGCTGACGGCCTGATAGCTGACAAACATCTGATCCGCCAATTCCATTTGGGTCATGTCCTTGGCTTTGCGGAGTGCGGCGATCTTTTTACCAATAATTTTTGTGTCAAACATAGTTACCTCTTCTCCTAAAATTATAGTTCAATAGAGCCTGGGAAGTATCATTCTTCTGATACTTCCCGCGACTCTGTTGATTTGTTTGATTTATCTGTTCAGCTGGCTGAAAGCATTGGTCATCGAAATGCTGTGAGCCTTGTAGAAATCTTCACATTTTGTGATGGTTATGCTTCTGTCCAGGTTCTCCAGATTGCGCTCTTCGTGGGTTTGGGCCTTTGAAGAATTAGCGGCTCTGACCTTATTTTCGGCCTGTTGCTTTCCAAATAAGAAAGCGAATAAATTGATTTTTCTGGTTACTAACATTTCAAGCTCCTTTTTTCCTATGCCTCCAGTATAGGGCAAACAAGCCCAAATTCCTATCAAGCAGCGCTTGAATTAGCCCTTTTCAAGCGTTAATTGAGTTGAGATATTTTTGGATTTATTGGGGAAGAATTGGGACTGGAATGGGTGTGAACTATAGCCCTCCCTCGAGGGAGGGTCCGCCGAAGGTCCCAGCCTCGAAGAGGACTGTGGATCAAACGGGGGAGAGTGTCTCCTGAGCACCGCAGTGACGAATCAAGGTTCAACTACTTACCGTCATCGCGAGCCTCTTTTGCGACGCGATCTCTCTGCTCTGCACCCGTCATCGCGAGCTTCATTTGCGAAGCGATCTCGCCGTCTGCTAGTCGGTCTGTGCCCGCCACAAAGTGGACGGGTACGGGATCTAATTTCCTCCTGGGGAAGCCCAAGGAGCCACATGGGCAGGCCGGCGGTCAAATCACGTGCGCGGTCTGGAGACCGGCACGAGCGGATATTAGGGGCAGGCCGGCACGAACGAGTGAAATTACCCTCTTCAGTCTCCCATCCGTTGCACGGCGGGAGCCAGCTTCCCCCTGGGGAAGCCCAGGTATACCACTCCAGTCTATATTTATCTCTACCGCAGGATCCAACTCATGCCTGGGGAAGCCCAAGATATAAACTTCTATAAAGAGGGGTCTTATTCAACGCCGGAGAGAATGGGATCGACAAGATTGGCGAGAACAGGGGAAGCGGAGTATTTCGTTCAAAACAGCTTGTTGCA
>ENA-UOUL01001704-UOUL01001704.1-bioreactor-metagenome-genome-assembly--contig:-NODE-1704-length-28996-cov-7.405201_pt1 | contig 28996 bp, 21 predicted proteins | sample MGYA00249838_ERZ747220 | MGnify/ENA primary metagenome ERZ747220 (study PRJEB28778, sample SAMN05720191) | bioreactor metagenome | isolation source: Anaerobic biogas reactor | place: USA:Washington...
GGAACAGCGGGTTGAGCTGGAAGGTGCGCCCGATGCCCAGCTTGGCCACCTGGTCGGGGAGTTTCTTGGTGATGTCCCGCCCGTCATACACGATCCTGCCGCTCGTAGCCGGAAGTACCCCGGTGATGAGGTTGAACACCGTGCTCTTGCCGGCCCCGTTGGGCCCGATGAGGCCCACGATCTCGCCCTCGGCGACCTGCATGGAGAAGTCGCTCACAGCTGCGAGACCGCCGAAGTTCTTGGTGAGGTCCTTGGTCTCAAGGAGCATCGACTCTCACCTCCTTCTTGGACCGGTGTCCGGAGATCCAGGAGCCAATGATCTGAGGAAGACCAGACAGACCCTGTTTGCCCAGAGTGAAGGCGATTATGAGCAAGATGCTGGCCGAAACGAAGGGCAGATATCCCTTCAAGTCACGGAAGAACTCGGGCACTATCAACAAGACCACGACCCCCACAGACGGACCCCAGAAGTTCTTGATCCCACCCACAAGGACATACATGATGATCCAGAGGCTGGCCGACAGCCCGAAGCTCGTCGGGGCGATGGCCATCTGGTAGTGAGCATAGAGACCGCCTGCCAGACCTGCGAAAAGACAGCCCACCGCCACCGCCAGCATGCGGTAGCGGCTCTCGCTGATGCCCACACTTGAAGCCACTAGATGCGACTGAGCGACGGCTTTCAACGTCACCCCGGTGCGGCTGTATTCGAAGCGGTGTAGAGCCGCAAGACTGATGATCACGAAGGCGAGCAGGATGTAGTAGTAGTAGACTTTCGAGCCTCGGAACAGGGGTTGTATCCCGCTGAGGCCACTGGTGCCCCCGGTCCATTTGCCCCCCACGGTGAAAAGGTTGACGATGACCACTCCCAGGAACAGCGTGCCCATGGCGTAGTAGACGGTCCGCAGTCTGGCGAAGGGGAAGGCAAGGACTATGCCCACCACGAGAGACGCTATCGCCCCCATGATGATGGTGAGCCAGGGTGAGAGTCCCAGCCACATGCAGGCCATTGTGGAGACATAAGCACCGACACCGAAATACGCCGCGTGTGCGATGGAGAACTGGCCGGAGATGGTGATAGTCCGAAAACTCGTCGACACCACCGTGTAAATGAACGCCATGCACATGACGTGCACCCAATAGCCGCCCGAGATGAAGACCGGCAGAATCAGCAGCACAGCGAGCGCGAGGCCGAGAATGCCATAACTCTGCCATTTGGCCAGCTTGTGTGAGCCGGCGACTGCCTCCCCGCTGCCCGGCTCCGGCATGCCGACCCCACTCACAGACTCCTTCTGGCCAAAGAAACCCTGTGGCCTGATCAACAGAATCAGCAGAACCAAGACCGAGGCTGTGGCGTCCACAACCACCCCGGGGAGCACTATGGGGAGACCGGCGTACATCACACCCAGGATCACCCCTACGATGAAGATCCCCTTGAAGCTGCCGACGCCGGCCAAGATCACGAGCATCAGGACGTACACCAGGTTCTGATCACCCATGTAGGGACTGAGGTTGTAGAGCGCCCCCGAGAAGATACCGGCAAGACCCGCCAGCGCGAACCCCACCGCACAGGTGGAAGCTGCGATGCGGCTGAACCTTATACCCTGGAGAGCCGCGCCCTCGCGGTTCTGGGTGATCGCCTGCATCTGCGCGCCCCACTTCGAGTAGCGCACGAACAACATGACCACGGCCAGAATGACGACGCTGACCACCACGACGAAGATCCTGTCTCTCTGGACCAGGTATGAACCGAATCCCGTGGTCCCGGGAAGGAAGGAGGGGATGGAGATCTGCTTTGTCCCCATGCGCAGGTTGAAGGCGGTGGCAAGGACGGTCGACATGAAGATGCAGACCATCACAGTAAGGTCGAAGTCGCCCTTGAAGGGACGAAAGAGCAGTCTCTCTACGATCACGCCCACTATCGCCACGATGATGATGGTCACCGGCAGCGCCACCCATCCGCTCAGATTGGCGTTGGTCACAAGCAGATAGCAGATATAGGCTGCGACCATGTAGACGGCGCCGTGTGCCAGGTTGAATATCCCCAACAGGTTGAGGATGAAGGCGAATCCCAGAGCCATCAGTATGTAGACGGCCGCGAGAATCACCATGTTTATTCCGGTTTGGAGCCAGATCTCCATATGTGTTCCCGATCGCTCCCCTTGGATGGTCTAAGTCGGCTCGATGGGGACCGGCCGGCGTAGCAGCCGTGACATCACGTCACCACCGCGCCGGCCGGTCCCCCTGTCCTGCTAGTAGATCACGGAGTCGGGTCGGGCATGACCCACTCCACCTGGGTGATCTGCCCATTCTCTATCTTGGATGTGGCACAACCGTAGATGACCGCGTGCTGCTTGAGACCGTACGTTTCGGTCCCGCAGAGCAGCCCCTCTCCATAAAGAGTGGAGACCTTGGGATCCATGTTCTCCCATGCCGCCACGACATCAGCCGGTTCGACGCTCTGAGCGGCCCTCATGGCCTCCACCAACACCCACAGGGCGTTGGGGACCATGCCGAACCACTGCAGGTCGGTATCACGCGCGTCGAAGACCTCTTGCATGATGGGCGGGTTGAACGGGTCGTCAGCCAGATAGCTCTGGGTGTTGATTATGTTGTGAGATCCCTCGGGACCGACGATTCCCAGAGTGGCCGGTCCGTAGTTGGGATAGACAACCGGTTTGGTGTTGCCGAGCGCCCGCAATGCCTTGGTGATGTTGCCGTAGGCAGGCGGAGTGCCCAGCGGGAACCAGTAGGCGTCGGCATCCGCGATGGCGTTCAACTGTACGGCTATCGGGTTGAAGTCGGTGGCCGCGTTGTTGTACAAGATCATGTCGCCAACGATATTGAAGCCATTGTCGGTAATCGTCTGGTCCCACATGTCCTTGGTGTAGTTGACTGTGGACTCATCAGCCGTTGCGCGCGCCACGTTCTTCACGTCGGGATACTCGCGCTTGAGAGCCTTCATGGCCGCGGAAGAAGAGGCGACCGGGCCGTTGCTGCCCAAGAAACCGTATGGTGTCTCTGGCCCCATCTCGCCGGGGATGAAGGTGTTGTAACCGGCGACGTGCATGACCTTCTCCTGCTCGAATATCGGAGAAGTGGCCGCGTTGAAGAACGCGCTCGGACCGACAGCGAACTTCACTTTCTCGTCATAGACCAGCTTGTTGGCAGCGGTGGTGTTGCCATCCAGGGTGCTCTTGCCGTCCTGGGTCACCAATTCGATCTTGTAGGTGGTGTCGCCGATGACCAGCGGGTACCTCTCGTTGATCAGGTCGGCCACCACCTGGGTGTCGCCGATCTCTCCCGCGTCGACGGCCGAGTACCAGTCGGTCAACTGGAAGATGGCCCCGATCTTCAGGGTCTCCACCTTGCCGCCGGGAGCAGCCGTAGTCTCGGTCGGCGCCGCCGTGGTCTCAGTCGGCCCCGCGGTTGTCTCCGTGGGAGCCGCCGTAGTCTCGGTGGGTGCCGCGGTAGTGGCGGCAGGCTCCTCCTCGCCGCAGGCGGCAAGCAGAGGCAGCATGCCGAGCACCACCACGAGCATCACCACGCCAACGATCCATCTTGTTTTCTTCATCTCATTCCCTCCTCGAGCGCCTTGATTCAGCTTGCGCACATCGATTATCACCTTTGACCTGCAAGCCCTGTCCCGCTCTCGGTACCCCCTTTCAGTGTCTCCGCCTGTCCGTTATTGCCTACTCTCGGTCTGTCGCTTACTTCTGGGCCGGCACGCCCTTGAGCCTGCCCTTGCTGATGCCCCAGAAGTCGTCGATGGAGGCGTAGTAATCCATCTTGCGGCCCTCGGCCTTCTCGCGCTCGGCCACCTTCTGCCGGTGAAAGTCCTTGATGTCTTCGGGGATGGGCAGATTGCCGAAATCGAGATAGCGGCAGGCCCCATCGTTGTCGCGGATGCCGAGCACCTTGTCCTGGGCATGGATGTTGATGGACATGGGCGAATCGAGCACGCCCGCCTCCACGGCCTTCACCGTGCCGACCGCTATGTCGCCGTCGCCAAGCTCCAGCACCTTGTCCAGGATGGCGGTGACCTCAGCGATCGTGACCTCTTCCTCTCGGCGGATGACCTCGTTGTCGACCTCCAGCTTCTGGTCGTGCCAAACGCCGAGGATCCACTGGGCGGCGAGGTAGCTCTGCCGGTGGGAGTCCTGGCTGGGCACGCCCGCGGCCTCGTCCACCGTCTTGACCGACACGGCGTCGCAACCACCCAGGGCGGCCGTGACGGCCGTGTAGCCGATGTAACCGAAGGCGCTACCCATCTCTTGCGGGAACGGGAAGAGTGGAGACTGGCTCCCGAACAGCCCGGCGATCTGAACATCGTTGTGGCCGAGTTTGTCGAGGTACGTCCGCATCAACTTCGGAAGCACATGCATGTCGGCCAAGTCCTGAGCCAGGCAGCCTTGCATGTTGGCCTGCGGGAACACGCTCTTCACGCCCTGCTCCGCCGAGACCAGCGACTCGATGATCTGAGTGGCCATGTTGACGCTCATGGGGATGACGAAGTTGGGCAGCCAGCCATGGCAGTCGGTGGTGATGGTGACCCCGTGATCGGCGTAGTAGCCGATGAGCCGCCCGGTGTACTGAGCGGTCTCGATGCACTCCTCCACGGTGGCCTTCTTGTCGTACCCGGCTATCCAGCCGAAGAAGCTGTTGGGGAACGCATTCATACCCGAGGCGAAGGCGATCTCGGCCACCATCGCCTGGCCGATGCGCGACGAGCGAGGGTCGAGCGCCCCGTCACACGCCTCGACGACCTTGCGATTGGTCTTGACGCCGTGGTTGATGATGGGCCAGCCGTTGAGGGCCGCCCTGCCGGTCTTGGCGCTCTCCTGAAGGCCCTTCTCCACTTTGTCCAGCTGCAGGTTGCGCGTGTAGCTGTCGGTGGTGAACGGCAGGAGATGGATGTCCAGCTCGTTGAGCGAGCGGATCAGAGCGATCTGATCGTCGACGAGCGGGGTGCCCTGGCGCGGGAAGAGCGAGATGCGACCCTCATCGTGATACTTCTGCAGGATCTTGTGGAAGCGCTTGCTGTCGGGCAGCGCCTTCTGGTAAGCAACGGCTTCGTCGAGGTCCACCTCTTTGCCGGTGGGCCACACGGCGAGGACCTCTTTGCGCTTCTCCATGAAGACTTCTTCATCGATGCGCTGTTGTTTCACCTTGATCAACGTACTTCCTCCATCAGTCATATATGTAGAGTTCTTCGACCTTTTCCGGGGTGGGCACGCCCTCCTGGTCCCAGCCCATGAGGGTGTAGTAGTACCTCTTGGCCGTCTCCATGTTCTCCCAGTTGAGCGCGCCGACGAACGGCCCTTCGGCCTTGTCTTCGAAGAAACGGGGCGGCAACCGGTCGTCGTCCGCTCCCAGGCCGTGCTTGATGTTGAAGAGCCGCGCGGCCGTCAGAATGCGCTCCGCGCTGCGGATGAGCTCCGCGGAGCCGACGTCCCACCCGGCGACCGCCTGCAGGATGTCGGCCGGCTGCTTGAACGTCACCCCTACGTAGGCCAGGTGACAGGTGAGCAGGCAGTCGTTGAGGAACTCACGGATGTGCCCCACCTTGAACAGCGCCACCTTGCGCGGGCCGATGTCCAGAGCAGGCACCGTGTCGTAGAAGCCCAGTTGGTTGAAGTCCTTGATGCCGTGCTCGGCCGCCAGGATGTCGTCGTGCACGTTGGCGCAGTGGTCGGCGCCATTGGGGTTGACCATGAAGCCCAGGGCGAACGCCGGATTGAGACGCGGCTCGTGCATGCCCGGATGGACGTTCTTGACTTCCACCGACAACTGCTCAGCGCCCTTGCCGATCTTCTTGGCCGCCTCGGCCGAGCCGAGCGACAAGAGAGCGCCGATGCCCTCGCGCCGGCCTATGAGCTCCACCACCTCGACCAGGGCCGGACCGTTGCCGAAGCTGAGCTCCAGGCCCCCGGTGTCTTCGAGCGTCAGCAGACCCTTTTCGAAGCACTCCATGGCGAACGAGACGGTGTTACCGAGCGATATGACATCGAGCGAGTAAGCGTTGCAGAGCTCGTTGGCCTTGACCATGGCTTCGGCATCGTCGACCTCGAGGTTGGTGCCCAGCGCGCACATGGCCTCATACTCCGGTCCGCCGTAATCGGGATCGATGTTGTATGGCGGTCCGGATTGCAGCCGTTTCTTGCAACGGAGCGGACAGCCGTAGCATCCTTCCTGCGCCAGGCCCATCTTCTCCTTGAGCGCCCCGCCGTGGACACTCTGGACTCCCTCGGCGAACGGTCCGCCCCGCCAGTTGTGCACGGGAAGGTGGCCGATGGCCTCCATGCCCTCCATCTCCGGCCCGCCGGTGCCGAACTCCGGGAGCACCTGCTGTATCCAGAAGTGGTCCCAGTGCTCCTTGGTGAGCCAATTGTTGAAGGCCTTCACCGCTTCGCGGTCGAAGATGCGGGCCCGGCCGGTACCCCTCACCGCGATGGCCTTGAGATTCTTCGACCCCATCACCGCGCCGAGGCCACCGCGGCCGGCGGCGTCGAAGGGGCCGTGCATGATGCACGCATAGGGGACGAGGTTCTCCCCGCCCGGCCCGATCATGGCCACGCGGACGCGCTTGTCGCCCAACTCCTCGCGGATGGCGGCTTGGGTATCCTTGGTCAAGAGCCCCCACAGCGGAGCGGCATCACGGATGGTGACCTCTCCGTCTTTGATGGAGAGATAGACCGGCTTGGCGGACGTGCCCTCCACGATGAGGACGTCGTATCCGGCCTTCTTCAGCTCCACTCCCCAGTGCTCGCCCGATTGGCAGAGGGCGATGCCGCCGCTCAGCGGAGATTTCGCGCCCACGCCGTTACGCCCCGTGCCGTAGATGGGCGTGCCGGTGACGGGGCTCAGGGCGAACACCAACTTGTTTTCGGGACCAAGAGCGTCGGCGCCTGCCGGGATCTCAGTCAGGAGGATCTGCGAGATGAGGCCCGATCCCCCTACCCACTTACGGTAATAGCGCTCGTCTCGCTCTTCCGTCGAGACCTTTCCGCTGGAGAGGTCCACCCGCAGGATCCTGCAGGTCATGCCCCCCCATTGCTCTTCGGTCTTGTTCTCTTCAGTCATGCTTGCAATCTCCTGGTGCAGCTATAGATCATTCGGGGCCGGTCGCTACGACCGGGGATCAACCTCGGGGAGGCAACGGCAGGCCGCCCGAGACCGGCAGTACCACGCCCGTCACGAACGACGACATCTCCGACGTCAAGAAGACCACGGGGCCCACCATCTCTTGGGGATCTCCTATGCGGCCGAGGGGAGCTATCTTGCCCATGCCCGCGAAGAAGGCCTCCCTCTCCTCCGGACTCTGCGACTCCAGCACGGTGTCGAAGAACGGGGTGCGGAACGGCCCCGGCATGATGGCGTTGACGTGGATGTTGTGCGGCGCGAGTTCGGCCGCCATGTCATAGGTCAGGCCCAGGACCCCCGACTTGGCCGCGTGATAGTGCGGGATGGCATCCGGAGGGCTGATGGCTCCCAGCGACGAGAAGTTGACGATCTTGCCGTAGCCGTTCTTCTTCATATGCGGCACCGCCTCTTGGCAGCAGAGGAAGATGCCCTTGAGGTTGATGTCGACGACCGTGTCCCACGCCTCTTCGGTGAGCGACTCGAGGTTGGTGGACTTGCCATGCTTGCCTATGACGCCGCCCGCGTTGTTCACAAGGATGTCGAGCTTGCCGAACTTCGCCACGGTGGCGTCCACCATCTGCTTCACCTGGTCGCGCTTGGAGACGTCGCACATGACGGCCATGGCCTGTCCCCCGGCGGCTTCAATAGCCTGCACGGCCTCGCCCGCGGCGGCCATGTCGAGGTCCGCGATGGTCACCTTGGCGCCTTCTCTGGCGAAACCCTCCGCGACGGCCCGGCCCATTCCCTTCGCTCCACCGGTGACTATCGCTACTCTGCCTTCCAACAACATCGTCCGCTCCCTTGTGGTCTGCTTGTATGTCGCGCTGTAACCGGGCGTACGCCCGGGCGCTCACGGCCGGAGCCGCAGCTCTATGTCCCAAAGGTCGTCGTCTTCCCTGCGAGAGATCTCCGTCGCCAGGCGCGCGCCGCAGCGAGGGCAGAAGAACTCCCTGAAACACATCTTCTCCATGATGTCCTTGGCGAAAGAGCCGAACCCGGGGCCGATGGAATCGACCGGGCTCTCTCTCGTGCTGCACGAACGTTTGAAGTCGGCCTCCGCCGGCCCCAGATCCTGCCCGCAGATGCAGGCGTAGCGAAAGCCACCGGCCGCCTCTACCACGCCCAGCTCGTCGCCGATGGCCCGGCGCGCCGAGCCTTCGAGCGGGGCAACGAGACCACGGCTCTCTTGCGGCGGCCGGCTCGCATCCAACCTTTGCCGCCTACGCCCGGCCCGCTCCGCCTCGGTCTTCTGCGCGTCGACGACGCCGTCACCATCCATGACTACCCCGTAGACGGTGAACGCGTCTTCGACGGTGGTCTGCCCCTCGCGGATATCCAGGTCGACCGCGGCCGGATCGCGATCGAGTGGATCGCCGTAGCCCGCCAGGTTGGGAAAGTTGAGCGTCCAGACCGACGTCTTGTCGAGTTGTACCGGCTCGCCCTTCCAGAAGAGCGGGATCTCCTCACCGGCCACGTCGTCCACACTCTGCGGGATGGCGCCCGCGGCGAGACGCGCGGCCACATCGGAACCCTGCTTCACCCGGAAGAAGGCCCGGCCGCCCGGATTGCCACCCAGCAGGCCCTGGCACTTGGCGAAGCTCTCGTTGTTGTACACCTGAGTGTCGAGAATGGTGTCGGAGCCGTGCAGTATCCACGCTTCCTCGGCGCTCACCCCGCTCCGGTACCGGCCTGCGCCGGCAGCATCGGCACGATTCTCGCGGCGGAAGAGGGTCAGCACCGGCCACGACATCTCGTTGTCTTCGACGTTGGAGGCTTCCATACCGGGCACCCAGTCCTGCCCGCCCGTGTCGATGCCGTCGCGTCCCGGCGAGGCTGGGATGGCGCCGGGCGCCATGCCGGAGTGCATGGCCATGAAGAACTGCCCGTGCTGATTGATGCCGTTGAAGATCCACCCGCCGTACGCATGCACGTCGGCGATGCCAAGGGCCTTATCACGCAGAGGAGGGTCGGCGCAGGCCACCATCTTGGCCGTGGCCCCAGTCGCCGTCGAGACCACCATGGGCATGTTGCAGACGCCCGCGCCGCTGATGGGCGCCGGGTAGTCGGCACAGGTGATGGTGCCCGGTACCGGCCGGAACTTCACCCTGCGGCTCACCCCACCGCACACGCCCCCAAGGTCGTAGGCCAGCATGAGGGTGAGGGGCGCAAGCACGGCGCCCACGAAGCCGGCGTAGGTGTTGTTGATGGAGCCCGTCTGGGGCGACGTCCCCTCGTTGTCGACGTAGAGGTAGTCGCCCTCTTTGATGATGTTCACCTGGCTCACGTAGATGCCGGTGTCGCCGGGGAGCGCGGCCTCGGTGTAGATGCGCTCCGACCAGCGCCCGTCGGGGATGAGCCGCAGCTTCTCGACGAAGGCCCTCTCGCTGGCGTCCAGGGTCTTCTTCATGACCGCTTTCACGGTCTTCGCCCCGTAGCGCTCGAGCAGCTTGAGGATGCGCTGCCGCGAGACTGTGATGCCGGCCAGCGCAGCGTGGAGGTCCATGGCCACCGTGGCCGGCACGCGCGACTGACGCAGGTAGAGCTGCTCCATATCCGCGCGCAGGGTGCCCCGCTCGACGAGCTTCATGGGCGGGAAGAGCGGAGGGTCTTCCCAGATGGTCTGCGAAGCCAGGCAGAAACTGCCCGGAGCCGGGCCGCCCACATCGCTGTAATGCACCGAATTGGCCACCCAGCAGAAGAGCTCGCCCTCCCAGAAGACCGGTGAGGTGAGCTCGGTGTCTTGCTGGTGCGAACTCCCCACGTAGGGGTCGCTGCACAGGAAGATGTCGCCGTCGTCGATGCCGGGGTTCTCACTGCGGTTCTCGAGCACCCACTTGGTCATGATGCCCAGCGTGTTGGCCAGGTACATCAGATAGGGACCCATGAACATCACGTCGCCCGTCTCGGTGAGGATCGCGCACTGGAAATCGCGATTGATCATGGTGATAGGCGAGATGCTGAGCTTCTGGATGGTGTGGCCGTTCTCCAGGTTGATGTTCTGGAGGCTGTTGCGGATCACCTCGTAGGAGATGGGGTCGACTTCCGGCTCTTCGGCGGTCTGCAGCCGCAGCCGGGGGCTGATGGAGAGCACGTCCGGCGGCGCGTAGCCACGCGCGATGCCGTCCCAGACGATCTCGGCGGCCGCGGCGGCCGGCGGTTTCGCGTTCTCGGCGGTCTTGTTGCTCATGATGGGGACCCCCCGGCCCGTCCGTGGGCGGCTGTGTAAGTGGAGTCGTGGGCGCGCTGCTGATCCAGCCGCAGAAGGAAGTTGCCGAAGGCGTCGCACTCGAGCATCTGGTCGACCCCGACCGCGACGGACGTGTAGGGCAGCTCCACCACAGCCGGCCCTGCGATGCGGTTGCCGTGGCGGATCTCGCGGCCGTCGAAGACCTCGCTCTCCAGCCGTTCCATGCGGTCGGGCCAGAAGATCTCGCGCGTGCCCAGGCGGCCCGCGGCGGCGATGGATTTCGAGAAAGCCTTCTCGACGGCCTGCGCCGGACGCTGCAGACGTACGACCGCGTGGATGCGGGTTGTGACCAGCTCCACTCCCTGCGAGACCACGCCGGCGCCGCGGCCGTACAGCGAGTCGTACATGGTGCGGAAATCGTCAACGACTCCGGCCAGGACCTCATCCGTCAGCTCACCGGGCGGGAGGTGCACCAGCAGGCTGTGCAGCCACTGCCCGCTATAGCGCATGAGGCCGTAGCGCTCGATCTCGACCTCCTCGGGGGCTTTGCCCAGATCGGCCATGGAAGCAAGCGCCTGCCGCTCCAGATCGGTCATCAGAACGTTGAGCTCATCCACCGGGAAGGGCGCGAAGAACACCTGTTCCTTTTCGATGTTGAGAACGAGGTTGGAGGTGGAGCAGCCGTAAGCCGACAACGTGGAAGCCCCGTTGCCAAGCGGGATGACCACACCCTTCACCCCCAACTCCTGGGCGAACGCGAAGGCGTGCAGCGGACCGGCGCCGCCATAGGCGTAGACCACGAAGTCGCGGGGGTCGTATCCCCGCACGACCGTCTGCTGCCGGATGAGTTCGGCCGCCCTCGCATTGTTGATGCGCAGGATGCCGGCCGCCGTCTCTTCCACACCCAGCCCCACCTGCTCCCCAAGCGCGCCGACAGCCTCGACGGCGCCTTCGCGGTCGAGGGGCATGCGGCCGCCGAGGAACCTGTCGGCCGACAGGAGCCCAAGCACCACGTCGGCATCGGTGACGGTGGGCTCTGTGCCGCCCCGCCGGTAGCACACCGGACCGGGATCGGCCCCGGCACTCTCCGGGCCCACCCTGATCGAACCACTGTGAGGGTCGATCCGGGCGATACTCCCGCCGCCGCACGCGATGGAGGTGGTCTCCAACTGCGGGAGCTTGTACCGGTACTGGTCGATGATCTTCTCCTCGCCGGTCAACGGCTCGCCGTTGATGATGAGGCCGACTTCAAAGGAGGTGCCGCCCATATCGGTGGCGATGATGTTCTTGTGGCCCAACCCCCGGGCGAGCGAGAGCGAGCCCATGAGACCACCCACAGGTCCGGAACCCAAGGAAGTGAGGGGGATCTCGACAGCCTTGTCCGACGGCAACACCCCACCCGAGATCTGCATGATGAGTAGCGGCTGCCTGAGGCCGGCCTCCCGGAGGCGGTCGGCGGCCCGGCGGAAATAGGCGGCCGAAGCGGGAGCCACATAGCTGTTCATGACCGTGGCCACGGTGCGCTCGTATTCGCCCATGCGCGGCGCTACTTGGTGGGAACACGACACGTAGACCTGGGGCGCCACCCGCTTCACGATCTCCATGGCGCGAAGTTCGTGGGCCGGGTTCTTGAACGACCACAGAAAGGCGATGGCGATAGCCGTCGCGCCTGCCTCTTCTACCAGGCTGCGTACGGCCGCCTCCACCGCTTCTTCATCGAGGGCGACCACCTCGTCGCCCATGCAGTCCACGCGCTCGTCGATCTCTCGTATCAGCGCCCGCGGGACCAGAGGGACCGGCTTCTGAGTGGCCTGCGGATGGAACAAGAGGTCGAGCTCGAGGCCCGCGGTGCGGCCGGTGCCCCTCATGATGAGGATGGAGTCTCCGTGCCCCGCGGTCGCAAGCAGCCCGGTCTGGGCGCCGCGCCGCTCGACCAGCAGGTTGGTCCCCACCGTGGTGCCGAGATTCAGGCGCTCGGTGGACGCGATGAGGTCGGGCACGGTGGTGCCACACTCGCCCGCCAGAGCCGACAGGGCGTCGAACATGCCCACGGCGAAGTCATCCTTCGTCGTGGCCGCCTTCGCGTAGTAGAGACGACCCCCCTCGTCCATCGCCGCGCAGTCGGTGAAAGTCCCCCCTCCATCGACCCCGATGTAGTAGCCCACCTGCCGCTGCCCTTCTGCCTTAGGTCGTAAGGCCGATCAGATCCTGGACGTCCTTCAACTCTTCCAACTTGGCGACGCTCTCCACCAGACCATCCGCGTTGCTCGACGAGATGGGCTGCCCGGCATGCTCGAGCAGGTTGCGGTACTTCGTCTCGATGTCTTCGAAAGAGAGCGGCCGCGAAGGAGTGCCCGTGGGCAGGTCGCATTGCTCTACAAATACGTTGCCGCCCTTCATGGTCACGGTGACGCGGGCCGGCTCGATGCCCTGGTCGCCCCGGTCGAAGTCATGGTCTATCTGCACGTCGGTCTTCGACGTGAGCCCGAGGATGTCGGGGCTCTTGATGGATTCCCAGGTGAAGTCGTCGAGCGACACGCGGCGCCGGGCGAGGGCCGAACCCACACCCCACACGATGCTGAACTGGGAGTCGACGGGGTTGCGCGGGGTGGCCTTGAACTCCAGCGGCGAGCCCAGCAGACCGTAGGTGCCCTCTCCACATTCGATGAGGATGCTCTGCACCTCGTTGGGGTCGATATCGTACTTGGCGGCCAACGCCAGGCCGGCATCGCAGAACGCGTGGACTCCCCGGCAGCACGGATAGGGCTTGATGGACACGTTGATGCCCTCGAAGCGGGTGCCCAACTCGTCGATGAGCTTCTCCCGGGAGTAGGCCCCCATGTGGTAGACCTTGTACAGACCGGCCTTGCCCTCCAGGCAGTTGTGCGCGCCCGTGATGCCGCGTTTGGCCATCATGGCCGAAGAGATGCCGCCCCGCACCGCCATGCCCGGGCCCAGGCGCTTGGTATGCGCCCCGTCTTTGACCGGCTGGCCGTTGCCCGACGACTGGTGATAGGCGATGCCGGCGGCGTAGGTCATGGCCTGCTCGTCCAAGCCCATGATGCGGGCGGCGACGAAAGCAGCGGTCATGTAGCCGTAGAGCGTGGTGAGATGCCATCCATAGGGGTGGATGCTCTCGCCCGGCCGGGTGGCGAGGCCACAGCGGCAGATGAAGTCCGTACCCAGAGCGACGGCGGTGATGAACTCGCGCCCGCTGACGCCGCCCACGTACTCGGCCATGGCGAGCGCCGTGGGGATGGCGACCACGCCGGGATGCATGATGGCGTCCTCGTGCACGTCGTCGAAATCGAGCGAATGCGCCATGGTGGCGTTGACCTGGGCGGCGTTCGGCGTCGGGACTTTGTCGCCCCATTTGAAGATGGTGCTCTGCGGCGCGCCGCCCCACTCCAACACCAGGTCGCGGAGCTCAGGTACCGCGGCTTCCCCTGAACCACCCAGCGCGACCCCGAAGAAGTCGAGCACCTGGTCCTTGGTTATCTTGACCACCTCGGCGGGAAGGTCCTCATACCGGGTCTTCTGGAAGAGCTGCGCGAAGAGCTGTGTGGCGTCGGGTCTTGTGTCCTCGGGGCTCGCGTTACTCATGATGTCCTTTCTTTCTGTGTCCGTCGCGGGCGGCTGCCGCCGGCTAGCTCATCAGTGGCCGCGAGAGCGGAAAGTGCAGGTTGACGGCCCCGAACAGGGGACCGAGGTTGCGGCTCATATCCTCGGCCACCTCCATCATCGTGCGGCCTATCTCGTGCGCCCGTTCCTCGGAGAAGGAGCCGACACCCACCAGAAAGCCGACCGCCCGCTGTCCTCCCGGCATCTCGATGGTCGGCACCGTGATCGCCGCGCTGACCGCGTTGAGTCCCGACCACGTGGTGCCCAGGCTCACCCCATAACCCAGTCTGCGGGCTTCCTCGACCTGGGCCCGAAGAACGTCACGGTCGATGTCGTCCCGATCGGTCTCACCTGCCTGTGTGATGGAGGTCTGAGCAATGCGACGCTCAAACTCCTCGGGTGAAAGGCTGGCGAGGTAGGCGCGGCCGTGAGCGCCCCAGGTGAGCGGGTAGCGATGGCCCACGTCGACGGCGATGTAGGTGCCCCCGGGCGCGTGCCGCCGCGCGACCACGAACAGCGTCTCCCCGGACACGACGCCCAGGTGGAAACTGCAACCGGTGGCCGCGGCCAGCTCCTCCAGGTACGGGTAGACCGCCTGGGACAGGTCGGTGTTGTTCATGAGAGCCCGGGTGAGGAGCAGGATGTTGGGCCCCAACCGGTAGTTCTTGGTGCGCTCGTTGCGATTGACGAGCCCCGCGTTACGCAGGGTGTTGAGGATGGCGAGCCCCTTGCTCTTGCTGATGCCGACCTCTTTGGAGAGCTCCGTGAGCGAGGCCTCCCCGCCCACGGTGTTGGCCAGCGCGAAGAGGAGGCGGATGGCCTGGTCTACCGCGGGCACCAATTGAAGGTAGGACCCCTTACCGCTCTCGTCGGCGGCATCGCCGGTCTTGAGTTCACTAGGCGGTATCGAGTTCAGCATAGCGTCCATCGCCGCATCATAGGTGGTCTCCTGTCTCCTTGTCAAGCCGGAATGCGCCGTCCTGGCACACGATCGTGCATGCCCCGCAACCGGTACACCTGTCTCGGTCGACAGTAATCCTACCTTGTTCCGAAAAGATAGCTACGCAGAGGTTATCCAGACAGCGCATGCAGTGGGTGCATTTCGTCTCGTCCACAGTGCTGAACACCCGCCCACCCATGACATCGAGGTCGTCTGCGTACTTGAAGTAGGGCCGGGACAGTCCGACCAACTCTTGGGCGCCACCATAGCCCTGACCGGCCAAGAAATCCCGCAAGAACGCGTTGCTGCGCCGCAAGAAACCTCTCCCCTGCTCCATGACGCCCGTACAGAGCTGCGTGACGGTGGCCCCCAGCATCATGGCCTCGATGCAGTGCTCGGGCGTCACCAGGCCGCCCGAGGCCATGATGTCCAGGCCGGGTACGAACTCGGCCACGGCCGCCACATCCCGGTAGCAGACCCTCCGCATCCACGAGCCGGAGGTGAGACAGAACGGGTTACCGTCCACGAAGGGCCAGAGTGGTCTGCCCCTGTTGTAGATGTCGGGCGGAGCGATACTCACCGCCGCCCCTCCCACGCTGATGTACTGCGCTCCGGCGTCTTTGATCAGTCTGGCCAGCCGCACTATGCGCGGGAAGCCCACCTCGGCCGAGAACTTCGCCCCAACGGGGATGCTGACGGCATCGGCCACGCCCTTGACGATGGCCTGCATAGCGTCCGGGCTCTCGATCAGCAGACCTCCCCGCGAGACCGGGGGGAAACGCTGCTCGAGGGCGTTCTCCGCCCCGTCGCGCTGTCCGGCCTGCAGTGGGCAATGGAAGTTGATCTCGAGCAGGTCGACACCCAGCTCTTCACACTTGCGCGCCGCGTCCACATAAGCGTCGGGTAGTCCCCCGCACCCTATCAATCCGGCGATGATGGGCACACCCTCGGGTCTCCGCTCCTTCAGAGCCGCCACCAGGCCGGCCTGCCACAGCAGCCTCGCAGGTTCGCGCTGGGGATCCGGGGCGGACGGTCCGGGCGAGACGGCGGAGTAGAGACCCTCCAATCCGTAGGGAGCCGCCGGCGTAGCCGCCTTCATGAACCGCTCCCCTGGAGGCCGGGCGCGGTCCGGCTCCGTTCTTGGAGGCGCGCCGCCGCTCAGCTTCCGGAACGTCTCCTCGGTGAGGTAAGAGAAGTTCAGGTACAGACAGCTGGAGCCCGCTTCCACATTCCGCAGCATGAGGTCAAGGCAGATCTCGCGTTCACGGTCTGGGTCCGCATCGGGCTTGCCCCAATGGCTCCCTCCGCCTATGGGGGCCAGCCCTATGGGCGATCTGAAGCCCACCCCGGCCAGCGTCACGCCGGTGTTGCTCGAACCGTTGCGACGAACGTTGTCGGTCATCGGGCACCTCCTGACGAAACGGGTCGCTCGCGCCTTGCCGGCCGCTGCGGCGGATCAGCCGGCCTAGCCCAGGAAGGCACGCCGGACTGAGTCGTCGGACATCAACTCCTTGATGTCCCCTTCCAGCACGATCTTCCCCACTTCGATGACGTAGCACTGCTGGGCCACCCTCTCCACCAATCCGGCGTTCTGCTCCACCAGGAGCACGCTCACTCCTCGGCGGTTGATCTCGAGGATGTTGTCGGCCAGGGCGTCTATGACGATCGGCGCAAGGCCCAGCGACGGCTCGTCCATCATAAGCAGCCTCGGCTTGGACATGAGCGCGCGGCCGATGGCCAGCATCTGCTGCTCTCCGCCGCTCAGACTGCCGGCTTTCTGTTTGAGCCTCTCTTTGAGCCGGGGGAAGAGGGCGAAGACGTCTTGAAGATCCTGCTGTATGGCCTGCTTGTCTTTGCGCAGGTATGCTCCCAGCGTGAGGTTGGACTGCACGCTCATATAGGGGAAGAGCTTCCTGCTCTCAGGCACACAGGCGATGCCCGCTTTTACGATGGTGTCGGTGCCGGAACCGTCTATGCGCTTCCCGTCGAACTCTATAGTGCCCGAGCGCGCCTGTACCAAGCCGTTTATGGCCTTGAGTATGGTGCTCTTCCCGGCCCCATTGGCCCCGATCACGCTGACGATGCTGCCTTCTTCCTGCGCCAGGCTGATGTCGGTGACCGCCATGGCCGACCCGTAGTAGACGGTGACGTCCTTCAACTCAAGCAACATCGGCTGCCGTCCCTAGGTAGGCCTTCACGACCTCGGGGTTGCTCCTGATCTCATCGGGAGTCCCTTCCGCTATCTTTCTGCCGAAGCTGAGCACGAAGAACCTCTCGCACACACTCATGGCGGCCCTCATGTTGTGCTCGATGAGGAGGATCGTGAGCCCGCCCTCCCACAGCTTCCGCACAAGCGCCAAGGTGTCGTCGACTTCTGAGACGTTCATTCCCGCGAGCGGCTCGTCCAGCATCAGCAGCTTCGGCTGGCACATCAGCGCGAGACCGATGCCCAGCATCCTCTTGTGACCATGCGCCAGAGATCCCGCCGGAGAGTCCGCCAGATCCCCTATGCCCACCAGCTCGAGAGTCTCCTCGGCCTTCTGCCGGATATCCATCTCCCGGTGCCGGGACGCCGGAGTCTTGAGTATCGACTGCCAGAAGCTCACACCCGAATGGAGGTGAGCAGCCATGATCAGGTTGTCGAGCGCGCTGAATTCGGCAAACACATTGTCCTGCTGGAAGCTGCGGACCATGCCCCTGCCGGCGACGTGGTGCGGCTTCTTGCCTGTGATGTTCTTGCCCTCGAAGGTGACCCGGCCCGCCGAGGGACGCAGATACCCTGTCACCAGGTTGAAGAACGTGGTCTTACCCGCTCCATTGGGGCCGATGAGCCCCACCAGTTCTCCCGGCCGGATGCCCATATCCACCGAGCCCACGGCCGTGAGCCCGCCGAAGTTCTTTGTCAGTCCCTCAACCTGCAGCATCGGGCTGTTCCTTTGTCCGCTTTCTGAAGAGGCGCGCCACCCTATGAGGCAGCCCGACCAGGCCTTCGGGCATGAGGAAGATGATCGCCATGAGGATGGCCGCGAAGAGCAGGGGCATCCACGATTTGAGCGGCCGCGCCACTTCGGGCAAGACGGTGAGGAGGGCCGCCCCGATGATGGGCCCGATGAAACTGCCCTCGCCGCCCACGATCACATAGATGAGCATGTAGATGGTGGGAAGAAAACCGAACACGGTGGGGTCCACGGCGGTCACGTATTGCACGTAGAACCCGCCCATGAGCCCGGCGAAGAAGCCGCCGATGGCGAACGCCGCCACCTTGTAGACCGTTGTGTTCACGCCGACGCTCTCGGCGAGCGAATCGGCCTGCTTTATCCCCTGAAACGTCATGCCCACCCGCGAGTGCTCGATAGCCCAGAGGATGAGCAGCGACACCAGCATCAGTACAAGAGCAAGGAAGTAGAACGACGTCTTCGACGCGAACTCGAGGCCGAGGAAGGAGTCGGGGCGCGGGACGCCCTGGAGACCGCCATTGCCGCCGGTCATGCTGCGCCACTGCTGGACGGTGAGGATGATCACCTGCACGAAAAAGATGCCGACCATCGTGAAATAGATGCCTTTGAGCCTGGTGAACGGGATGCCGATGAGGATCGCTATCACCGCGGCCAGGAGTCCCGAGACCAGCAGGGCCAGCCAGGTGGAGGGCACGCCCGCCTTGGTGAGCAGAACCGCGGAGGTATAGGCGCCCAGAGTCACGAACCCGCCGTGAGCCAGCGAAAGCTGGCCCGAGAGGTTGATGAGACGCAGGGAGCAGCCCAATACGATGTTCATCATCACGAGCACGCCGACGTGCAGGATGTAGTCGTCGTTGTAGAAGGCGCCGAACAGCACCAGCGCCACGACGAGTGCGCCGGTGATGGCCATCCGGGAGCGCTTGGTCTTGTTCATGGCGACTCGTGCCCCATCAAGCCGCGCGGTCTGAAGAGCAGGATGAGGATGACGAAGACGAATCCGATGAGGCTCGCCACGTATTGAGTCGTGAACAAGGGGATGAAGCCATCCAGGAAGCCGATGACGAGACCGCCGAGCACGGTGCCCGGGATGCTGCCCAGCCCGCCCAGGATGATGATCGTGATGCCCTTGATGAGCACGGTGCCGCCCATGGTCGGCAGGAGGTTGAAGAGGGACCCCACCAGCGCCCCCGCGATGCCTGCCAACGCGCAGCCCACGAACATGGCGATGGCCGAGAGACGGTCGACACTGATGCCCTGAAGCGCCGCCCCCTCTCTCTCCTGCGAGATCGCTTCCATGGCCTGTCCATGCTTCGAGAACCTGATGAACAGGAACAGGCCCGCTATGAGCACGAAGGCAACGATGATGATGACCACCCGCTCTACCGAGAGGGCGGAGTCGCCGAGCTTGAGCACGGCTCCTTCATAGGGGGTCTTGTATGTCTTGGGAGTGCCGGTAGCGATGGCCAGCACGACATTCTGAAACACGAGGATGAACCCCGCCGTCAGGACCATGGCCTTGTCCGGTCTCGGTCTGAACGGCCGCAGGAAGAAGCGCTCCATGAGAACGCCCAGCACGCCGGTCGCCACGATCGCGATGAACACCGACAGGTAGAAGTGAAGCCCGACCTTCGTGCTGAAGTAGTACACGACGTAGGCGCCGATCATATACACCTCGCCGTGAGCAAGCTGAACGATGTTCATGATGCTGAGGACGAGGGTGAGCCCCAAGGCCACCAAGATGTATTGCCCGCTGAACGTAAGGCCGTTCAGGAAAGCTTGTAGAACGCTCGCATCACCCAAGGGTTCTCTCCATCACTAGAGCCCATCTCGGTGAGGGAGTGGCGGCAGAGAGCCAGTGCTCTGGCATCCGGTCCTCTGCCGCCACTTTGTTCCTCACGTGAGCTGAAGTCTCAGACTCGTGGTGTCGTGATCAGATTCGAGACTACTCGACCCACTCGAAGTGATTTGTGGCGTCCTGAGTAGTGGTTATGAACAGCTGATGCTCAGCGCAGTGGTTGTTGCCGTAGACGTCGGGGTAAGAGCCCCATACGGAGGGCCCGTAGGAGCCCTCAAAGCCCTCGGCGGCGCCACTGTCGATCGCGGCCACGACTTTCTCGGGGTCAATGCTCTGCGCAGCATCGGCGGCATCGATGATGGCCGAGCAGGCGTCGAGCAGATGCAGACTATCCAGCTCGAAGCTGGCTCCCGCCGCCATGATCTTCTCGCCCAGCTTCTTGACCCTGTCGGTCATCAGGTCGCTGTGGACTTCCGGCGCGCGGCTGACCACGTCGTAGGCGTATTCCGGAGTGAGCATGGAGAGGATGATGTTCGGGTCGCCCAGCGTGCAGGCGCCGAAGATGGGACCGGTGAACCCGAGCTCACGTGATTGGTTGATGAGAGCGGCCGAGCACGGCGGGATACCGTAGAGTTCCTCGATGGCGTCCGGCTTCGCGGCCAGAGCCTTGTTCAGGATCGAGTAGAAGTCGAAGCTCGGCTGCGGATAGACCTCCCAGTACACGATCTCGATGCCGCGCTCCGCATAGATCTTCTTGATGAGTTCTTGGTACGTCGCTCCACCCGGATCGTCCGGCGTGATGACCGCGATCTTCTTCACGTTCGGGTACTTCTCGAGAGCGTAGTCGTAGAAGGATGCCTCATACGACACGCCCGCGCAGCTGAAGAACATGAACGGGTTCTGCGGGTTCACTTCGACGTTCCCAGCCCCGTACGACTTCACGCGCATCATCTTGTTCTGCTCGCACAGATCGGCGATGGCCAGGTTCACCGGCATGAACATAGGCGGGCTCACATACTTGATCCCGTCGCCGATGATCTTGTTGATGGCGGTGACGCCGCCCGCGGTGGTCGACTGGTCGTCGTAGAAGACGAGCTCAATGCTGTAGTGAGTGTCGCCGACCGTGAGCCCTCCCTCTTCGTTCAGGAGTTCTTGGGTGGGTCCAACGGAGTCGTACATGGCCTTGAACGCCGTGGCCATGTCGCCCGTGGCGGAACTGATGGCCGCGATCTTGAGAACGTCTTCTTTGGTGGCGGCCGCAGTGGTGTCGGTAGCGGCCGGTGCAGTGGTGTCGGTACCAGGAGCAGCTGTGGTGGCGGTAGCCCCGGTGGTCGCGGTCGTGGGAGCCGCGGTGGTGGCAGCCGGTTCTTCCTCGCCGCAGGCCACGGCCATCATGGCTATGACCAGCAGCACTATCAGGAGCCCTCCTAGGAGTAGCCGTTTCTTCATCGAACCCCTCTCCTTCGCAAGCAGACTGTGTGGATCAACCCTATGCCTCAGTGCCTTGATGGGTGCTTTGAACAGGACCCCCAACTCGATAGCCGGTCGACACCTCCTTTGTATTCACTCTCGTGACGATCGTCTTCAAGTTATCTAGACATTTGCGACGTTCCGTATGCTAAACATCGTTCACGCCTTCTCCAACGGCGCCCAGATTACGCAGCGCGTCTCCCCTTGTCAAGACATCGGACGGCGGGCCCGCGAATAGCCCGATTTGAGCGGATGCTCAACTGAGATACAATCTGCGTACCGGGGGGTCGGCGGCCCCACCGGGCTCCTTGACCTCTCCACGCACGGAACAGAAGGAACCTTCATGCGCGAAATGTGGCGGACCCCCGCCGGCCGGGGTTTCATCATGCTGGCAGTGATGTCGGCGGCCCTCGGCTTCGCCATGAACGCCCACAACAACATCCAGACCAACTACTTCAACGACGTGCTCCTGCTCTCCGGCCCCCAGTTCGGATACATCACGGCCATACGAGAGATCGGCGGCTTCGTGATCATCTTTCTCACGGCCGTCTTCTACCGGGTCTCACTCCAGAGCCTGACGGCCGGCGCGATAGTGGTGCTCGCGATAGGCTACGGGCTCTTCTCCGTCGCCGGCGGCTTCTGGAACGTGATCCCCTGGGTGCTCGTCACGAGCTTCGGGATGCACACCATCTTGCAGACCCAGATAGCTCTTGCCATGACCCTTACCACCGCGTCACGCAGCGGGACGGTACTCGGCCGGATGGGGGCGTTCTCCCAGGGCGGCACCCTGACCGCCCTCATCATGATCTTCTTGATCTTCAAGTTCGACTGGCTCTCCTACCGCCCGACCTTCATCATCCTCGCGGTGGTGGCCTTCATCGGCGCCGTAGCCATCGCGAGATTCCCCCACCTCCACGAAGGCGAGCCCCGCAAGATGGCGCCCAAGCGCGAGCCCCTCGTGTGGAGCCGCCACTACAGGCTCTACTACTGGATATGCCTGCTCGACGGCGCGCGGCAGCAGGTCTTCTTCTCGTTCGGTCTCTGGGTCTTGGTGAACCGCTTCGGCATGGGAGTGGCCGATGTGTCGCTCGTCCTTCTGGCGGTCACCTTTGCGGGGATCTTCACGAGTCCGTGGCTGGGCAGGGCGGTCGATCACTACGGCGAACGCCGGGCGCTCTCGGTGGTGAACGTCGCCTTCATCGTGGCTCTGGGCGGGTTCGCACTCGTCGACGGTGTGGTGCTGGCCTGCCTCTTCTACTGCCTGTATCTGCTCATCGTGCCTGTCGCGTACATAGGCGGGTCGACCTACGTGCGCAAGATCTGTGCGCCCCAGGATCTCTCGGCGACCCTGGCCATGGGGCTCACCGTCTCCCACGCCACCTCCGTCGTAGTGCCGGTAGTGGCGGGCTTCATCCTCAACTACGTCGGCTACCAGATACCCTTCTTCGCCGCCTGCGGCGTCGCGGTCGTGACTTTCTTCGTCACCCTGCGGCTGGACCCGGCCAATCAGCGGTGTCCGGCCAGGATAGCCGCCGATGAGGCCATCACCGCCCAAGAGACCATCGCGACCGCTGAAGCCATCGCACCCCAGCCGGCCGGGCAGCCCACGGCATGAACGGAGGCGACAGGCACGTGACCGAGCCTGTGCCCGAGCTGAAGCTCGACTCCGCGCCCCATCCTCACTATCTGCCGGAGCTCAGCGAGCGGCGCTGGCGGGTCTTGGTGATCTCTTCCATCGGCGTCTTCCTCGCCGCCCTCGACTCCACCATACTCGCGGTAGCTCTGCCTGCCATATCAGAAGACCTGGCGCTGACCTACAGTGAAGCCTTGTGGGTGCAGGCCGCCTATCTGCTCATCGTCACCGTGCTCCTCATCCCCATAGGTCGCTGGTCGGAGAAACGGGGGCCCTACTTTTTCTACTGGCTGGGCACCCTGCTCTTCGGCGTCTTCTCCGTCATGGTGGCGCTCTCGTTCAACGGGGCCTTCATGATCGTCGGGCGGGTGTTCCAGGGCGTGGGCGGGGCCATGATCCTCACCACCAGCGCCGCCATCGTGGCGGCTGTGTTCCCTCCAGAGGAACGCGGCCGCGCGCTGGCTCTCAACATGCTTGGGTCCACTGTCGGCCAGACCTTCGGCCCGCCGCTGGGCGGCCTGATAGTCACCCACATGGGCTGGCCGTGGGTGTTTCTCATCAAGGTTCCTATCGTCGTCGGGACGCTTATCGCGGGGTGGAGCCTGCTGGGAGCCGAGAGACGCGACCTGGCGGGCGTGATGGCACGGGAAGAGGCTGAGCGGCCCGATGCCACCACACGTCGAGGCGGGGTGGATATCCGCGGAGCAGCCCTCTTGGGCGCTATGCTGACGGCCCTCTTCGTGCCCTTGATCTTCTCGCCGCTCTGGGGATGGGACAACTGGGCGGTCATAGCGCCGCTGGCGTCGGTGATCGTCTTCGCCGCCCTCTTCGTCTACGCGGAGAACCGCACGGCCGAGCCGATACTCGACCTTGGGCTCTTCAAGCGCAGCCGGGTCTTGACCTCTATGACACTGGCCTCGATCCTCTACATGGCCGCGGCGTATGGCGTACCCATCTTCACCGCGGTCTTCCTGGTGGTGGTCCAGGGCAGGTCGGCCCAGTTGGCGGGATTCGTCCTGCTGCTGCAGCCGGCGGTGCTGTCGCTGCTCACACCCCTCGCCGGCCGGCTCTCCGACCGCTACGGGTCGCGCGGGCTCACCGCGCTCGGCATGCTGGTGACGGCGGGCGGGATGGTGCAGCTCGCCGCCTTCACCGTCTCCACGTCCATCTGGCAGGTCCTGGCGGCCACGGGCACGCTCGGGCTGGGTATCGCGCTTTTCAGCACGCCCAACTTCTCCGCCATCATGGGGTCGGTCGAGCGCTCCGAGTTGGGCGTAGCCTCGGGGATGTTCGCCACTTCGCGCTTCTGCGGCATGGGTATCTCAATAGCCGTCTTGGGCGCCATCGCCGCCTCCAAGCTGGGCCCGGAAGGGGGCCGGGTGATACTCCTGGGCGCGCGGGCGGGCGTGGAAAACGCGCAGGCGTTCGCGGCCGGCTACCGGGAGGCCATGCTGGCAGGAGCCGGCTTCACGGTAGCAGGGGCGTTCGTCTCGCTCATACGCGAGCGGCGCAAAGCGTCACCCTGAGCACCGCGAAGCTGCGGGAGGGGTGCAGGCCGGAGCAGCGGACCCCTCGGCTATCTACCCTCTCCAGGCGCGCCCCGTGTCGATCATGGCCTTGAGATTCTCAGCCTTGGCGTCGTCGAGCACCGCGCCGTTCTCGAGCAAGAAGCCGCCGTCTTTTGCGCAGGTATCGAGCAGGTCTTGGGTGTACTTCACAACCTCTTCCACCGTGCTCAGCGCAAGTAAGGCGGTCGGCACGTTGCCCGCGATGCACGAATGGCCGCCGAGCGCACGCTTGGCCGCCGCCATATCGGTCTGGTCGAAGAGCCAGAGGACGCTGCCCGCGGGCAGCTCCGGATCGCGGATGACCTCGAGCCGCTTGTTATAGCCGCCCTCGGCGAACATGGTCGGCACGATACCCTGCTCGATGAGGCCCTTCATCACGGCCTTGAGGGTCGGCCAGTAGAACTCCTTGAAGTCCGCGTCGGACATGAAGCTGTCGGCGCCCTTGTGCAGCACAAAGATGACGAGCGGACCAGAAGACATCGCTGCCTGGCGGACGCCCCACTCGATGATGATGGGCACGAAGCGCTCGGATGCCTCCAGGATCTTCTCGGGCCGCCTGAAGCGGTCGATCATGATGCCCTTGGTACCGCGCAGAGTATCGGCCAGGATGTCGTAGGGAGCCTTGGCGAGGCCGGCGAACGAGCTGGGGATGCCCAGCCGGCCCGCCACTTCAGCGCCCGCCGCACCCGTGGCCATGAGGTAGTTGAGGCATTCGCGGGCGGCCGCGGCCATCTGCTCCATGCCCTGCACCACCTTCGGGTCTGCGTAGGGCAGTATGGCGAACAGCATGGTGGTCGCTTCCACCATGTCGGTGAAGGGCGGCAGCGATGCCAGAGGGGCGAAGGCCGAGCCGAAACGGGGCAGCAGAGAACGGCGGAAGTACACCTCGGGGTCGGCGATGAGGGTGTCGTACTCGTCTTCCCGCATGTACTCAGCCTCTACATACTGCCAGGGGGTATCGTCGGAGAGGTTCTTGCCGGGCCAGTCGACCAGGTTCAGCCCCAGAGCCTCGAAGACCCCGGCCGGAGCCACCGAGCTGGTCTGGAAGTCGGGCATGAAGTCCTCGTGGTACTTGACGATGGCCGCAGCGACCTTCTCGTACTCGGTCATTGACTGCTTCTTGGTGAGGCCGCTGTGCTTGCCCACGAAGTAGCCGGTGGACGTGGTGACCGGTACGCGCGCCGGCTTCTTCAACTGGATGGCGTCGATGAGCAGCTGAGCGCGCTCCTGGTACGCCTGGCGGGCGGCGTCGCTCTGGAACTCGATACCCGGGGCGCTGAGCCACCGCTGAAAGCGGCGTTCGCGGCGTTGCTTCCAATCCAAGGCGTCCCAGCCCTCGAAGATATCCGTCTGCGCGGGCTCGCCTGACTTCGCGTCTACATCTGCCACTTCAACCACCTCATTCGTAGTATTCAGGGGAGAGTAACAGTGTATCTAACTGAGCCAACTCATGCCCGAAGATGAGCAGCGCTCCTCCGTCCTGAAGATGCTCGAACCTCTCCATGGCCTGCACGGCCAGTTGGCTGTTCCAGCACACCCCGGGAGGCACTCTGGCGGTGAGGTTCTCGGCCACCTGTACGGCATCGCCGGTCAGCACGATCTTGCCCGACTTGGGAAGGTCCACCAGCACCGACTGATGGCCTTCGGTGTGGCCCCTGCTGTCGAAGCAGAGCACCGTCCCGTCCAGAAAGACGTCGAAGGTCTCGTCATCGGCCAGTTGGCGGAACCTGAGCTCCCTCGTCTTCAGGATGCTCTCGAAGTCGTAGCCGTGGTCGTACGCGTCGGGCCACCAGGCCGCCCGCAACTCCGAGCGCCGCACGATGAAAGTGGCGTTGGGGAAGAAGGGCGCGCCCCCCACGTGGTCGATGTGCATGTGAGTGAGGATCACGTACTTCACATCGTCAGGCTCGTAGCCCAAGCGCTTCATCTGGGCATCGATGCGCTGTTCAGGCGTGGCTTCCAAGAAAGGGTCGCAGTCGGTCACCGTGTCGACGCCCGTATCGACCACCACCAAGCCCTTCGGATGGTCTATGAGGAACATGAGCATCGGGATGGTGACCGGCGTGCCGACATTGCGGTCGGGGGTGAGATGGCTGAGATCGGGCAGGTGCGCCCGCCCGCCTTCGATGACGTATAGCTTCATATCGCTCCGCTCCCGTGGGCCCGGTGGACTAGGCTGCTAGCCTCTGACGTCCTTGATGATGGTCTTGCAGGCCTCGAAGAAGATGTGGTTGTCGGGGTAGAAGAGGATGATGCTCGATCCGTTGGCCTTGGCGGCCTCCACACCGGCCCGGTCGGACGTGGGGAAGGCCATACCCTGCATGGGGATGCCTTTCGCTTCGCAGATGGCCTTCACCTTCGCGTAGGCGTCCCGCAGATACGGATGAGCCCACTGCACCTTCTCGCCCGGCTCTTTGAGCATGGCGTTCGAGATGTCGGCGCCGCCCACGCCCACGGCGTCGCGGCCGGGCTTGAGCACCCCGATGATCTCTTCGGCGTTGTCTATGGCCTCCACGTCTTCCAAGAGGGCGATGAACATGATCTGGCGGTTCGATGCGGCCATGTACTCCTCCCAGTTGTCCTGGGAGTACCCCGAGGCGCGGATGGCCGGACAGATGCCGCACGTTCCCTCGGGCGGGTAATGGCTGGCCGACATGGCGGCCCTGGCTTCATCGGCCGTCTTGACATGAGGCACCACGATGCCTTGGGCCCCCGACTCGACGGCCGAACGGATGAGAAAGCGGTCGTTCGCCCCCACCCTCACCAGAGGCGTGAGGCCCGACACCTCGGCGGCCCGGATGAGGTTGACCATGGTCTCAGGATCGGTGCGGTTGTGCTCCATGTCGAGCATCACGTAGTCGAAGCCCGCGTAGCCCACGATCTCCACCAGGTCGGGATGGTGGGTGTACATCTGCATACCCAGCGCTACATCGCCACGTTCCAGCGCGGCCAGGATCTTGTTGGGTCTCAAGAACGGTTTGAAAGTCATGTCGCCCTCCTTGACGAAAGACAGCCGGGGCTGCCGCCGGACGCGCGTTCGCGGCGTCCGGCGGCGGCCCCCTCCCTGCCTGTTGTTACCGGTCGCGATTGTCGATGGCGCCCTTGATGTCCTTACCGGCCGCCATGTTGGCCAGCGCCTCGTTGATGTCTTCGAGCTTGTACTTGCCGCTCACGATCTCGGCGAACGGGTACTTGTTGCGATGCGTCTGGATGAACTGCAGCGCCCGGTAGAAGTGCACGATGTGCGCCGACACGCTACCGACGATGGTGAGCCCCTTCTCGTTGAAGCGGCTGACGACGATGGGCGTTGAGGCAGCGCTGGTCTGCCCCAGTATGAGGTACTTGCCGCCCTTCATGATCATCTCGAGACCCTCAGCCACCGCCGGCGGATAGCCGGAGGCTTCCACCACGTTCTCCGGGCCCCTTCCATGGGTGAGTTCGAGGATCATCTGCCTGCGCTCTTCGGCGTCTTTGTACTCGTCGATGTTGATGGTGTAGTCGGCTCCCCACTTCTTGGCGAGTTCTAGGCGATTGGCGGGAGCGCCGACCACTATTATCTTGCGGGCGCCGCTCTCGCGGGCCACGATGGTGGAATAGAGCCCGACGGGACCGCAACCCTGGATGACGAAGTCTTCCATGAGGCCGATCTTGCCGAATCGCTCGTAGCCGCCCACCACCGTCCGGAAGGCGCAACCGACACCCACCGCCTCTTCCTCGGTGAGCTCCTCGGGTACTTTGACCACGTTGGTCATGGGAGTGACGTACTCATACTCGGCGAAGCCGCCCCGCAGAGCGCTGGGCGGAGCCCAGCCGTAGCCGGAGCGCTTCGCGCACAGCACCGGGTCGCGCTCGATCTGGCACCAGTAGCACTCTCCGCAGTCGGCGTGGGCCCACATGATGCGGTCGCCCACCTGCAGCGGCTCGCCGGCCGCGTCGATGACCCGGCCTTCGCCCAGCTTGACGATGCGCCCGATGGTCTCGTGGCCTTGGATGTTGGGGAGCGGGCTCTTGATAGTGAGCTCACCCCTCTGCTGATGCACGTCGGTGCCGCAGATGCCGGCCAGCAGCACCTTGACCAGGATGGCCTTGGGACCTATCTCCGGTATCTCGACCTCTTGGATCTCGAGAGGCTTGCCGTATTCGACCAGCACGGCCGCTTTGCATGTCTTTGGAACGTCGGTCATCTATCAGTCCTCCTTACGTTGTCACTCATCATACCGGCCGGCGGCAAACCGGCCGCGTCTACGTCAGTCCATGAGGCTCGGCAGCCACAGGGCCAGATCCGGTACCAGTACGAGCAGTATCAAGAACAGGAACAGCAGCACCAAGAAGGGGAGCACCCCTCGGATCAGCTCGCCGGTGTTGAGATTGAACATCTGCTTGCTGACAAAGAGATTCAGGCCCATGGGGGGAGTGATGAGGCCTATCTCCATGTTGACGGTGTAGAGCACCCCCAGCCACACCAGGTCGTATCCCATGCCGGTGATGAGCGGTACGAAGAACGGCACGGTGAGCATCATGATGGTGATCCCATCCATGAAACAGCCAAGGACGATCATGACCGCCATAAGAATGAACACGATGGCGACATTGGGGATATGGCCGGCCGCCACGAACTCCGTCATCTTCTCGGTGAGGTCGGAGCTGCCCACGATATAGGCGAAGAAGTTGGCCGAGATCATGAC
>ENA-UOUL01001705-UOUL01001705.1-bioreactor-metagenome-genome-assembly--contig:-NODE-1705-length-28972-cov-5.905416_pt1 | contig 28972 bp, 22 predicted proteins | sample MGYA00249838_ERZ747220 | MGnify/ENA primary metagenome ERZ747220 (study PRJEB28778, sample SAMN05720191) | bioreactor metagenome | isolation source: Anaerobic biogas reactor | place: USA:Washington...
GGGCTAGGCCGCTTTTCGAAAATAGCACCTTCGCAAGTGTCAACGGCCGCCGCGAACCGCGGCGGCCGTTTTCATTGGCGTTTGGTTCTGTGGTGCCTCCGCCCGCCAGGGCGCACGATCGTTGCCAGGGATTTCAATCCCTGGCCCGCCGCCTCCACTCTCTTCTGCTCAACTCTCACCTGCTCTCGGCCGCAGGCCGCCGCCTGTTCTCCTGCTCTCGGGCCGAAGGCCGTGCCGCCCGCCGACGGTCGTCGCGGCACACCCCGGTTTGCACACCGGCGCCACCCCATATAACCTGCGCGTCGTCAAGGAGCGCTCCGTGGACCTGCAAGCGCGGTACTATATTGATGCGGAAACGACTGAACCGCATATTCGCCGCCACGGCGTGAGCGAAACGGAGGCGGAGGAGGTTCTTCGCCGCCCGGCGGAAGATCGGCTTGGCCGCGATGGCAGCCGGGTGGCTATCGGCCAGACTGCCGCCGGTCGTTTTCTGCGGGTGATATACGTGCCCGATGCTGGGCCCGGCAGCGTTTTCGTGATAACGGCGTATGAGCTGACGGGCAAGCCGCTCAAGGCGTTTCGGCGGCGAATGCGCCGCTGGAGAAGATGATGACTACGACCAACTTCCCGCCCGGCTGGGACGAAGAGCGCGTCCGGCGCGTGCTGGAGCACTATGAAGGCCAATCTGAGGACGAGGCGGTCGCCGAGGACGAGGCCGCCTACGAAGATCGCACGCAAACGGTGATCGAAGTGCCCGCCGAACTCGTGCCGGACATCCGCGAGCTGATCGCCCGCCACCGGCGCACGGCGTAGCGCATGGCGTAGGGTGTGTCCCGGACGCACGCCGCCGCCCTTGAGCACCCCGTTCTTCTGGCCGGCTTCAGCCGGCCGGCCATTGCCCCCGGTTTCAACCGGGGGTGCTCGCCCCGCCTCCGCCCTCTCCTGTTCACCTTTCACCTCTCTCCTGGTCTCGCGCAGCGCGTTATCGACACTTTGCCAAAACCGAGCGCGCATACCTTGGCAATCTGGCAAACTGCCCATGGCGCCATCCAAACGCGGTTGTTATCGGCCAAACGGGCCCACACTTGGCAAGCTGGCAAACTGGTCATCCCGCAAAGACACGGCCCCTTTTATCAGACTCGCGCGATCCCGCGCGAAAAACGGCATTTTTGTATGACCTCAAACTCGCACCTCGCGCCCGTACCTGTCCACTCCGTCTGGCAAACCAGCCCGCCGCACCGCACCCGACCGCTCGCCCGCAGCCTCGCCCGTCCCACCCTTTTCCGCTCTATAATGAAGCGGTTCGGGCGCCGGCCGGTGTTCCTCGCGCCCGCTGAACGCGCTGCCGGTTAATTGCCCGCGAAGCGTGCTCTTCGGAGATTGCTCTTCAGAGATTTGCTCGTCCGAGGTTGTTTTTCAAAGGTTTTGCTCTTCAAAGTTTTGCTCTTCAGAGAAAGGGTCGCCGATGGATCTTTCCACCACTTACATGGGCCTGAAGCTGAAAAACCCGCTGGTCGCCGGGGCCGGCCCGCTTACCGCCGACATCGACTTCATTCGCCGGCTGGAGGACTCCGGCGCCGCGGCCGTCGTGCTGCACTCGCTGTTTGAGGAGCAGATCAAGGGCGAGGCCGAGGAACTCGAGCAGAACCTGACTCAGGGCACCGAGCTGTACGCCGAGCACCTTTCCTTCTTCCCCAGCGTCGGCGAATACCGGCTGGGCCCGGAGGAGTACCTGGACCACATCCGCAAGGCGAAAAAGGCCGTGGACATCCCGGTAATCGCCAGCCTGAACGGCGCGACCGTCGGCGGCTGGACCGACTACGCCAAGCAAATTGAGGCGGCCGGCGCCGATGCGCTGGAACTGAACGTCTATTTCGTGGCGGCCAACCCGAGCCTTTCGGGGCGCGCGGTTGAAGCCCTGTATGAGAACATCCTCAAAGCCGTGAAAAAGGCGGTCCACATCCCGGTGGCCATGAAGCTGAGCCCGTTCTTCAGCAGCATGGCCGCGACCGCGGTGCACCTGGACGCCGCCGGTGCCGACGGCCTGGTGCTATTCAACCGCTTCTATCAGCCGGACATCGACCTGGAGAAGCTCGAAGTAGTGCCCGACCTGGTGCTCAGCTCACCGTGGGAGCTGCGTCTGCCGCTGCGCTGGATCGCGATTATGTACGGTCACGTGGAAGCGAGCCTGGCGGCGACCAGCGGCATTGCCAGCGGGCAGGACGTGCTGAAGGCCGTGATGGCGGGGGCCGACGTGGCGCAGGTCGTGTCGGTGCTGCTGGTGCGCGGCGTAGGCGAGCTGGCGGTCATGCTGGAGAGCATGCAGTCCTGGATGCGCGAGCATGAATACGAGTCGATCGCGCAAATGAAGGGCAGCATGAGCCAGAAAGCGTGCCCCGAGCCCGCCGCCTTCGAGCGCGCCAATTACATGAAAACGCTGCATAGCTATCGCTAAGGCGGCAAACCCTGCATAGCTATTGCTGACACGGCAAAGCCCTGCATAGCTACCCTTGCGTAGCTATCGCTGAGGGCGCAAAACTTTGCATAGCTATCGCTGAGCCGGTCACACTAAGGTGGCCACTCTCAGTCGCTCTGAGGCGGTCACCACTCTGAGGGCCGTCATGAAATTCGGTTGAGTCGCCCCCGCGGTTCCACTCACCGCCCCGCCACGTGCGCTACCTGGGCCACCATCCCGACCAGCTCGTTGGCCTGCACCGGCTTGGTTACGTGGCCGTTGAAACCTGCCTCCAGTGAACGGTCGCGGTCTTCGGGCCGGGCGTAGGCGGTCAGCGCCAGGGCCGGCATTCTTCCGCCGCGCTCCGCCGGCAGGGCGCGCACCTGTCGAATTACGCTATATCCGTCCTCGCCCGGCATGCCAATGTCGCAGATCAGCAGATCGGGCGGCTCGCTGCGCACGCGCTCGAGCGCTTCGCTGCCCGACTTGGCCGTCACAACCGACGCGTCATACTCCTCCAAGACGCGCCGCACCAAGTCGCGCGCGTCCGGCTCATCGTCCACTACCAGCACTCGAACCCCGCGCAGCGAGGACACCGAGGCCTTCGGCGGCACCGGCCGCAGCGACCGGCCGTCGCCCCACCGACCGCGTACGGCCAAGGCGGGCACCTCCACCGTGAAGGTGGCCCCCTGCCCCTCGCCCGGGCTCTCCACCGCCACCCTTCCGCCGTGCAGCTCAACCAGGTTGCGCACGATCGCCAGCCCCAACCCCAGTCCGCCGTGCCTGCGCGTGGTCGAAGCGTCCCCTTGCCGAAACCGCTCGAACACGAACGGCAGCATTTCAGGCCGGATGCCCTGACCCGTGTCGCGTACCTGCAGAACAATGTTCGAGCCGACGCGCTTGAGACTCACCCAGACCCGCCCGCCCTTGTCTGTGAACTTGATGGCGTTCGAAAGCAGATTCCAGCAAATCTGCTGCAGCCGGGCCGCATCGCCGGCCACCAGCAGCGGATGCCTCTCGATGTCCTGCCTGATTTCGATGTTCTTGGCCTCGGCCGCGGGCCGCAGTATGTCCAGGGCGGCGTAGACCGGCGGCAGCATGTCCGTTTCCTGAACGTTCAGCCGCAGCTTGCCGGTCACCATGCGGCTGATGTCGAGCAGGTCGTCGATGATCTGGGCCTGAATGCGGACGTTGCGCTCGATCACCTCGAGGCCTTCGGCCAGCAGCTCCGGCTCCACACTGTGCCGCCGCGCCAGCAACTGCGACCACCCCAGCATGGCCATCATCGGCGTGCGCAGCTCATGCGAAACCGAGGCCACGAACTCGTCTTTGAGGCGGCTGGCGCGCTCGGCCTCGGAGCGGGCGGCGCGCTCGCTCTCCAGCAACTGGTCACGCTGCTGTTGAGCCTGCTTGAGGTCCTCGACATCGGTGCACGTGCCGAACCAGCGCGTGACTCGGCCGGCCTGATCGCGAATAGGCCGTCCGCGAGCCTTAAACCAGCGGTACTGCCCGTCATGGCGGCGTGCCCGGTACTCCGCCTCGAATTCGTCATGGTTCTCGACCGCGGCCCTCCATCTGGCGCGAATGCCCTCGCGCTCCTGCGGATGAATAAAGTCCAGCCAGCCCTCACCCAGCGAGGCTTCGGCCGGAGCGCCGGTGTACTCCAACCACTGGGGACTGAGATAATCGCAGTGTCCATCCGGCCCGCAGGTCCAGACCATGTGGGGCAGCGAGGCCACGAGTTGCTCGTAGTACGAGGCGAGATCACGCAAAGTATCTTCATCGCGCTTGCGGTCAGAGATGTCGCGAAAGTACACGTCCAGGCCGACATCGCTCGGGTAAATATGGGCCTCGTACCAGTGCTCCGTCGCAACCGAGGGACCCTCGCAGTGTACGGCGCGGCGCTCCTGCGCGGCTTGCTGCAGGGCTTGATAGAAGGGACCGCCGACCGCGTGCGGGTACTCCTGCCACACGTTCTTGCCCACCAGCTCCGCCGCCGGCCGGCCGAAGGCCCGTTCGGCCGCCGCGTTCATCTCCAGGATTCTCCACTCGTGATCGACCGCGAAATAGGATTCCGTGATGCTGGCGAGTACGGCGGCCACGCGTGCGGCGTTGCGGCGCGCCTCCACCTGCGCCCGGTGCATCCGCAGCAGGGAGCGCACGGTTGCAATCAGGACCTGCGGATCGCCCGGCAGCGTCAGGTACGCATCGGCGCCCGCTTCCAAGCTGCTGATGCGCTCGTCTCTGTCCGGCGAGCGGGCCGCGACCACGACGGGAACCTCAGCCGTTCCCGGCTCCGCGCGAATGCGCCGGCAGACCTCGCAGCCCTGAAGGCCACCCAGATTCCCAGCAATCAGTATCAGGTCAGGCTTGCGCTCAGCCAGCAGGCGCGGCCAGTCTTCGGAGCCGGCCTCGAGCACTTCAAAACCTTCTTCTTGCAGCCAGCCGCTCTTGGCGTGGCGCGCGGCCTGATCATCATCGATGTTGAGAATCAGTGCCGGCTTGACCGGCTCATCCCTGGCTGTCGGTCTTTGGGCGTTCATGCCACGCGATCGCCTAGCTTTATCGCAATACCCTAAAAAAGATAATATGTGGCCATTCAACACACGCCCATCCTGTTCTCGGTTTCGGGAGGCATTTCGGGACTGTTTCACACGAAGTGCGATGGCCCGCAATATGACAGTAGTGTCACCAGCGGGATTAAACCGGGGGCGTGCGGGGTGCAAGGTGTTCCGCGCTTAGTGCGTTAGGGCGTACAGCACGATGTTTGCCGCCAGCCTTCGGGCGTCTTCCGCGCGCAAGCCCCAGCAGCCCTCGAACTCCTGCCCCTCCAGGCCACACCCGAGCGCGTAAGGGCTGTAAACCACTGCCAGCCGGCCGTCGATTTCCACACCCCAAAGCTGAGGTGTCTTTAGCTCCGAGTGGACCTTTTGAACGTCGGGGCCGTAGTGGACGGTGGTCACGTCAAAGCCGGGTTTGCCCGTGAAGATCGGGTGATCGGGCGGCAGCGGCTCAAGCGGCGACTCGGGCCAGAGCTTCTTGCAGGCGGTGCGGAATGAGCTGTCAAACGGCTCGGGCCCACAGCAATTGTCAACCAGCAGGAACCCGCCGCGCTTCAAATGTGCCAGCAGGGCGTCCCGTTCGGCCTCCGTCAATTCGAAATCAAAGCGGCCGGCCAGGTACAGGATTGGGCAGGTATATAGCGCCGGGTCTGTCAACCGTATGGGACGGTACTGCGTTATCACATCCAGGTTCGTTTGCCGGCGCAGAAACTCGGCCAGCTCGACCAGCGCGCGCGGGAAGGGCCGCCAGTCGCCTTCGTAAACGAGTTGGCCCAAGCGCAGCGCATCGCGCTCGGGCGGCTGCGGCCCGCGGCGCTCTGCGGCACGCTCGCCTTCGCCGCCGCCCGCGTCCGCTTCGGCGCCGCCGGCCGAAGCTTGGCCATCCGCTTCGCCGTTCTCGTCGGGCAAAATGACGACACTCAGGCGATCCAACAGCGGCCGGCGGCCCGTGGCATAAGCGGCGATGTTCGTGCCCAGTTTGAAAGCCTCTTCGCTCAACTTCGGAACCTTGGCCTGCTCCCAGAGGCATGACATATCGCGCGGGCTGAAAATGACGCTCGTGCGGCAGGCGACGTCCATGCCCATCAGGCCGTACGGCTCGCAGTCGTTGGCCACGCGGTAAACGGCGTGCCCGGGCCCTAATTCGTGCAGCGGAAATTCGGGAAACGTCTCGGCCGCAAACTGCATGAAGCCGGTCCGGAACTCCTCGCGTCCACAGCAGGCCTCCGCCAGCAGAGTGCCGCCGTTGGCGACGAAGCGGCGCAGCTTTTCGCGTTGTTCCGCATTCCAGGCGGGAAACTTATGGCCCTGCATGTAAAGCAGCGGGGCGGCCAGCCAGTCTTCAAGCGGGGCGTCGAAGTGGACCGTCTGCCACGTCACGGGTTGGCCGAACTTGTCGCCGATGTAGCCCAGCAGGTTTTCGAGGTCATGGCGGTCGGGGTTCCAGGCGTCGTCGTCGGACCATTGCAGCTTTTGAATCAGCACGGGCTTGTGGCCCTTGGCCAAGAAGAGCAGGGCAAAACACGTGTCGACCGTGTCGTGACTCCAGGAGCCGTCCGACTGCTGGGCCTTGACCAGGAACTCGGCCCCCTCGCGGTACCAGTCATGGCGGCCGAAGTAGCGTTGCCCTGACAACATGCCGCAGCGTTCTACTGAATAGAGCCAGTAATACGTGTGCTGGCCGCGGCGGCGCGGGTTGGAGCCGGCTTCGAAATTCCGCGCCAGCCAAGCCAAGCCGGCGGCCAAAGCACGATTGGTGCGGTAACTGCCGCAGCGCGGCGCCTGGCCGTTTTCGAAGGGCCCCTCTCTTGCGACGCCGATGCGACTGCCCAGGATGAGCAGGTCTGCCACCCCCGCGGCGGTCATGCTGCCGTAGCTGGTGTCGCGGGTCTGATAGGTCCAGCCGCCGTCCTCCTTCTGGGTTTCCGTTACACCCTGCAGGGCCTTGCGCCAGACGCCGGGATTGATCTTCACGCCGGCTTGCGCGGCGGCATGCAGGCCGAGCAGCGCGAACTGCGAATTAGAGTGGTCGAAACGCTTGCCGCGCTGGTCGTAGGTCCACAAGCCCTGAACGTCCTGCGCGCCGGCCAGCCATTGGGCCGCGTCGCTTATCTGCTCGTAGTACTTTTGCGGATCGATGTGCGCGAGCACCTGTATCTTGAGTGACGTTACGTAGACGTTCGCGTTTTCAAGCGAGAGGATGTGCTGCAACGCATTCGAGATGGCGCGCGAGTCGACGCTTTCTCCGGCCTGCAACAGGGCCAGCGTCGCCAGGCACGTCTCGCCGCCGACGTAATAGCGGAACGGCCAGCGCCCGTCGGCGCCCTGGCGGGATTTGAGGTAATCCACGCCCTTACGGATGGCCCGCTTGACCTGCTCACCCGTGACCTCCGCGCGAGCCGGCGCAGGCGCAGCCATGAGCACGATCGGAATGAGCGGGACCAAAAGGCAGCCGGTCCAGCGTGCGCGAAGCAAGGTCATACCGTGAGCAGTATAACCGGGCGGGCGTCGGCCCGCCTGAGCTGTGCCTAGGGCACTCACGAGGCATGGTGCTCCGCGTTTCCCAGCATTCCATGCTGGGGCTAGCATCAGCCCGTGCCTCCGGCACTCAACAGGTACACCGCCCCCGCTTGGGAGCACTATGCGCCGGGCCAACCGCGCTACGACACTCGGACGCGGGCGCTGGCTTAGCGTTTTTGTGCGGGCGTTGGCCTGGCGGGGCGGGGCGGGCTTGTGCGGCCGTTGGTCGGGTGGATTGCGCCGGCGTTGGCTTGGGCGTTCGCGAACTAGTATATTGCGAGTTATGGTCGCTTCGAACGTGGACAGCGGGCCGTGGACTGTCAGCCGGCTGCTGGCTTGGACGCGCGATTATTTCGGGCGCCAGGGCGTCGAGTCGCCGCGGCTGTGCGCCGAGCTGCTGTTGGCGCATGCCATGGGCTGCCCGCGAATCCGGCTGTACACGCAGTATGAAGCCGTACCAAGCCCGGATGTGCTGGACCGCTATCGCGAGGCGGTCAAGGCTGCGACGGCCGGCACGCCGATCGCCTATCTCACCGGCGTGAAGGAGTTCTTCTCGCTGGAGTTCGAAGTCACGCCGGACGTGCTGATTCCCCGGCCTGAGACGGAAATTCTGGTCGAACGCACCGTCCGGCTGCTGCGCGAATCCGAAGCGGGCAGGCATGCGGCACCCGGCGCGGAAGACGCGGCAGGCGGGCAGGTGGCGCCGGGCGCAGGGGACGCAGCAGGCGCGGAAGTCGCGCCGGGCGGAGAAGACACAGCAGTCGCGCAAGCGGCACCGTGCGCAGAAGGCACGTCCGCCGCGGAAGTGGCACCGGAGGGACCGGCGAGTGCCGCCGGGCGGAAAATCACGCACAGAATATTGGATTTAGGGACCGGCAGTGGCTGCATCGCGGTCGCGCTGGCCAAGAATCTGCCGGACGCCGCACTGTTTGCCAGCGATATTTCCGAAGCGGCCACGAACGTGGCGCGGCGAAACGCCGCGCGGCATGGAGTCGCGGAGCGGATCGAGTTTCGCGTAGGCGACCTGTTCGCGCCGTGGGACGCGACGCGTGAGGGTGCCGCTGAGGCGAATGCGAGCTCCCGGCGCGAGCGGGGGCCAGCGGATCACACCGGGGCGACACGCCCCGGCTCTGCTACAGTGAGCCCCGGCTCTGCTTTGTTCGACGTGATCGTCAGCAACCCGCCGTATGTCGCGACCGCCCCGGGTACGCCGGTCGCGGAGAACGTGCGCAAGTACGAGCCGCACGCGGCCCTGTTCGCCGGGCCGGACGGGCTGGACGTCATCCGGCGCATCATCGCCGAAGCGCCGCGCTGGCTGGCGCCGAACGGGCACCTGCTGATGGAAATGGCATTTGACCAGGCGCACAAGGTGTGCGGCCTGCTGAATTCGTCACATTGGCAACATGTAACTACGTACCGCGACGCCGCCGGATACGAGCGCGTCGTGCACGCGCGGCGCCCGGCTGACGCGGCGGCGGTTGAGTGAGGATTGAGCGTGGGTCTTCCGTATTTCGAGATTAACGGTGGCACGCGGCTGCGGGGCTCGGTGCGCATCAGCGGGGCCAAGAACGCAGCCCTGCCGATCATGGCGGCTTCGATCCTGTGCGAGGGTGAGGTGATTTTGCACGACGTGCCGAACGTGGCCGACGTCGTCTCGCTGGCGGAGCTGTTGAACAAACTGGGCGTCGAGGTCGAGCGCCGCGGCGATGGCGCGATGCACCTGGTGGTGCGCGACGAGATGAACTGCCACGCCGAGTACGACATCGTCCGCAAAATGCGGGCCTCGATCTGCGTCCTCGGTCCGCTGCTGGCCAAACGGCAGAAAGCGCGCGTTTCGATGCCCGGCGGCTGCGCCATCGGCGACCGGCCCGTCAATCTGCACCTGCGGGCCATGCGAAATCTCGGCGCAGACATCGACCTGGTCAGCGGCGATATCGTCGCCAAGGCCAAGAGACTGCGCGGCACCGAGATGTTCCTGGGCGGCCCGTTCGGCTCCACCGTACTGGGAACGGCCAACGCCATGATGGCCGCCACGCTGTCCGACGGCACGACGGTCATCGAAATGGCCGCCTGCGAGCCCGAAGTCGTGGATTTGGCGAACTTCCTGAACGCGTGCGGCGCCTCGATCACCGGGCAGGGCACGCCGCGCATCATCGTCGAGGGCGTCAAGTCTCTGAAAGGCTGCGAATATCGCATTATTCCGGACCGCATCGAGGCCGGCACATTCATGGTCGCGGCCGCGATCACCAACGGCGAGCTGGAGATCGAGAACTGCCGGCTGGATCACCTGATGGCGTTCGTTGATCGGCTCAGCGCGATCGGCGTCGCGGTCGAGCGCGTCAGCGCGGACAAGGTGAACGTCTCGTCGGCCCGGCGGTTGGAGCCAATCGAGGTGACCACGCAGCCGTTCCCCGGCTTCCCCACCGATTTGCAGGCGCAGATGATGGCACTGCTTTGCCTGGCGGAAGGCAACAGCATCATCACGGAGAAGATATTCCCGGACCGTTTCCTGCACGTGGCCGAGCTGGCCCGCATGGGGGCGCTCCTGCACAAGGAAGGGCCCACAGTCATCGTCGAGGGTGTCAAACGCCTGATCGGCGCGCCGGTCATGGCCTCCGACCTGCGTGCCTCAGCCGCCCTGGTTTTGGCCGGTCTGTGCGCCCGCGGCGTCACGCGAGTCAACCGGGTTTACCACCTGGAACGCGGCTACTCGAAGCTGGATGAGAAGCTGCGCAATTTAGGCGCTGAAATCGAGCGTAAAGAAGGCGACGAAATCTAGCGGCGCAGCCGGATTTCGCCGCGGCAAGTCGTGGGGTATCGGGCCGGAGTTGCACCGGATCGGTGCTCGGCCGGAGTTGCACGGGAGTGGTGCGAGAGTTCGCCACGTGGCCGTGAGCGGTTACGACGCCGTTCGGCCTTGCTGCCTACCTACCCCGGCCTTCGATCCCGCCCACGCTACGCCCCGACTCGGATTGTAAAGATCTGTAGAAACGGCGCGCCGCGCAGCAACTCTTTGCAACACACACTCGGGAACTTCGTATAACTCATTAGAAGAGACCCTCCTACTCCCTCCTACCCCCTCCAGCGCGTTGGGCCGCCGAAGAACGGCGGCCCTTTTTTCGCGCTAAGACTGAAACGGGGTCGAGACCCGGAAAAAAGGCTCGGGAGTGCGGTTGTGTTCGCTGGAAGGGCTCGGGAGCCTTGCAGGGTTCACGGAAAGGAGTCGCTAGTCTTTGGGGTTCACGCGGCCGGCTACGGGCAAAACGCTCGCGACCCGTTTTCACGGCACGATGCTGGGGGGATCGTCGTCCCGCCCCGTTCCGCTGAAGCGGCGGTTCGTGACCTGCGTTTTCTCAAATTCGTACCCGAATTCGTACGTGCCATCGGGAAGTATCCCGTAACCGAGCGCCTGCGGGGTGGTCGCCCGGACGTGTCCGTCGGCGAACGCGAAGTTCGCCTTGCCGTCGTGCCGGGCGTCCGGTCCCCCACGGTAATCAGGATTTTGGTCGTCACATCTATCGCTGGTCGGCGTCAGGCGCGGCGGGTCGAGCATGAACCCGTGAAAACCCAACGTGCGAACATCGGCGGTAGCGTCGCCCGTAGTGCCGTTCGGACTATTCGGCAGCCGGCCCACCGGCGGAAAAGAAGCCGCGGTGCCGAGCGAGTCCGCCGCGACCACCGTGTCGCCCACGATGTGGCTGTCACTGACCGGAAAATTGATAAAGCGCTGCGTGCCCGAAATCATGCGGGTGTTCCCGAGAAACTGAAAATTGTAGCCGTAGGAGGGGTTCTTCTCGCTGACCCACCCGGGCGTCTCGGGGCAGATCAATAGGCGGTTGTCAATGCACTGATGTTCATCTTTAGTGGAAGGCTCGTTGAATGCGTAGATCACAACTGACGCGCCCAGGGTGATGTACCAGCGCGGCCGAAATTTCCAGCCGTTGCCGACCCAGTACAAGTTGTTGGTACCGGCCACCTTTGCGGGCCGCCCGGCGACCAGTGTGCCGGCGTGCTCCTGACTGTATATGGTCCAGGCTCGCGCCAGCTCACGCAGCGTCGTGCCGCAGACCGTGGTCCGCGCCGCGCGGCGGGCGGCACTGGTGGCCGGCAGAAGAATGGACATCAGTAAGCTGAGCACGGCGATCACGACCAGCAGCTCAACTAATGTGAAGCCCGAGCCGCTGGGGGGCCTCGCACTTGCGGACCGGCTGCCGGCGTGCCGCGCACCGTCAGTTAGCTTCTTCGCCGCCCGTGACATAAAAGGCGCACAGCGCCTGGAAAATCCCGCACCGCCCCACTCGCCTCGGCTCGCCATGGGTTCTCCCATCACTTCTAAGCGTTACGACAAAGAGCATTACGAAAAAAAGAAAGCAATACCGCAACGTTTTATAGGACAAGCCGGCTCGGGGCAACCTTGGAGGCTATGGCGGATTACGACCGCATCTGTCAGACTGTATTGGGCAATTTAGCCCACCAGCCGATTAGGCGACAAGGAGTACTGGCATGACCCGCCCCAAAACGATCATGGTCGACCTTGACGGCGTGATCTGCACTGAGGAGCGCACGTTCGAGCGGCCCTTGGCCCAGCCGATGCCGGGCGCCCGCGAGGCTCTGGCGCGGCTGAAGGCCGCCGGACACACGGTTATCGTATATACGGGCCGGAATTGGCCGGAATACCGAGTCACGAAGAAATGGCTCGACGATCACGGCTTCGCTTACGACGCACTCGAGATGGGCAAACCCATCGCGGATGTATGGATAGACGATCGCGCGATCCGGTTCTCGGACTGGAACAGCACGCTGGCGCAACTTGGGGTATGAAGCGTGGCGGCGCAGCGCAGGCACGCCGGGCGCGGTGCCGCGCCTCGGCCGGCCGGCTCCCGGTGGGCAATTCGTCGAGTTCGTGAGCGAGCCGGGAACGTTGGGACGCGCAGCTTCGTTTACGGGGGGCCGGCCCGAGTAATGTCTCGCGCCCGTGGCTTGCCGGCTGCGTTTGAAACCCTGACCGTTCAAGGCGGTCCAGCATATCGCGCGCGTAAGCAAGCGTTCACATTGGCGTAAGCAACGCCGCCACTTAACTTCACAAAAAGTTGATCCAATCCATTACATCAACGTAGCCAGCCCGGCTGCTCTGCCATGTGCGGCGGTCATTACGCCGATGTAGCCTTGCATTAATTTCATAGGGCTGTTCTTGCAAGGCACGGGCGGCACGCGTCAGACTGCCTGTATGTCAGCACTGAATTCTTACGCCGCTCTCACTCAGAATTCAGTTGTAATTCATAGTCTGGCTATACAGTAATCTTTGGCGTCACCCCCAGGGAACGAGACGCACAGTGTTGGTCCCGTAGGTTCTGCATTTGGCCCAGTCCCAAGGGCCTGGAAGGAAGGAAGTCTCATGTTAAGGATTGTGTCTGTACTGTCATTGTCTATGGCGATTGTGTGGCTGAGCGGTTGCGCCTGCTGCCCCAAAAAGGACGAGTGTCCTAGCACGGCCATGTGCCCGGCGCCCTGCCCGCAGGACATCGATGCGTGCGCCTTGCCGCCTAATGCCAAACCCGGCGAGTGCTATGCCAAGGTCTACATCCCGCCGCAGTATGAGACCTACACCGAACGGGTATGTGTGCGCGAGGCCAGCGAGCAGCTCGAGGTGGTACCGGCGCAATATGAGTGGGTCGAGGAGCGCATCTGCGTGAAAGACGCCTGCGAAGAGCTCCGCGTGACGCCTGCTCAGTTCGCCTGCCGCGAGGAAAAGGTGCTCGTTCAGCCCAGCTACACCGAGTGGCAAGTCAACAAGCAGCCGCAGTGCGTTGCGTTCCCGGGCCAGCCGGCGCAGGACGTCTTCTGTCTAGTGCAACATCCTTGTGTTGAGAAGACAATCGCCAGAACGGTCATGGAAAGGCCGCCTTGCGCCGAGAAGGTGACCATACCGGCTGAGTATCAGACCGTCCGCCGGCAGAAGTTGGTATGCCCGGCCACGACGCGGAAAGTTACCATCCCCGCCGAGTTCGCGGACGTTCAGAAGACCAGGAAGGTCTGCGACGCCAAAGTAGTGTGGCGGCGTGTGCCCTGTGATGTGCCTACCGGTGGTGTGGTCAGTCTGCCCGGCGAGCAGTGTCCGCCGTTCCCCCTCACGCCGCCTGTTCCCGTAGGCTCGCAGACCATAACTCCGCACCGCTAGGCTGAAGGCCACAACTGGTTGGATTAATAGCATTCGCCAGGCTGGGACTTCGCCGCAGCAATGACGCAGCCGGCCAGGGAGTTCGGAGACGGACTCCCTGGTCCGGCGTTACTTGCGAATGCCGTACGGCGAAGGCTGCTGGTTCCCCCCGGGCATTCCAGGTCAACGCTTGGCTTTGGCCGCCCTGGCCCGCGGGGCTTTGGCGGGCTTGCGGCGCTCTGGGGCTTTTGACGGGGCGGCCTTGGCCGCGGCCGTTTTGCGCTTCGCGGCGGGCGTCTTTTGTTTGGCCGGTCGGGCGGGGGCCGGACGCTGCGGTCGGCGTTTGCGTGGCGGGCTCTCCGCGGCGGCGGGTTTGACCGGCTCGGGCGGAGGGAGACCCTCGTCGGGCGGCGGCTCGAGCTCGAGATCGTCGTCAACCAGGACGGGCTCATCGGCCTCCGCGCCGGCACCAATGGCTTGGAGCATGTTGCGCGTCGTGCGGTCAGGCGGCACGCTCAGAATTCGGGCCACTTGGCGTTTCCGCACGGCCGTCCCCATCTCGGCCCAGGCTTGCCGATTGAGCAGAACATAGAATTCCAGGGCGTCGCCTTCGCTTACCTGGCGTTCCAAGAAGGACTGGGCCTCGCCGAGTGGGCAACGGGCGTCGATGATTTCTTGCTGCCTTGCAAAGGCCCACATGGCCTCGTCGAGCGGAACGGCGTGTTGCTGCAAGGCGAGTAGGCGGATGCGGGCCCGAGTGTAGTCCTCCAGTCCGTCGAGGTTGCTGAGGTAGGCGATCACCTCTTTCTTGGGCATTCCCAAAAGGTGGTCGAGCGTCACGTTGTGGTGCAGGGCGAAAATCTTGTTCAGGGCGCGGGAAATGTCCTCACACTTGAGGCGCACGTCCGGGTAGTCGCCGAGCATCTGGGCCAACTCGATCGGCGGGACCACGCGCAGCTCATTGAAATCCACGACCATCCCGCGGATGCGATCCAACGCCTCGCGCGCCTTTGGCTCCGGGACATCACGCGAAAGTATCCCAAGTATGCACTGCGTCAGCGGGTCGCCGGGGCCCGGCAACGAAACCTTGCCCAGCTTTGAACGCAGTGAGCCGAAAAGGGCCTTAACACGCCGCGCACATAGGGTAGCGCCCCTCATGGATCAGCGGTCCTCCTCTCCAGGCTGAGCCGGCTGCACCGGCGGGTTCGCGTCATCCGCGGGCCGGGCCGCCGTGGACTCGTCCCCCGCCCCTGCCGGCTCCTCTTCGTCCGCGGGCTCGGCTTCCGCCGCGTTTTCCCACGGCGGCTTCTCGCCGAGTTCCGCCATGGCTGAATCGATGGCCTGAACCGTCTCGAAGGCCTGCTTGAGCGAGTCGTCCAGCACGAACTCCAGCCGCGGAACCTGGCGCATGTGGACCTGGTCCGCGACGGCGCCGCGCAGACGCCCGGCAGCGTTGGCCAGCGCCGCCACCGCCAACTTCTGGCCGGCCGGCTTGGCCATCACGCTGACATAAACGCGGGCCAACGACAGATCGGCGCTGACATCGACGCGGGTTATCGAGGTCAACGGCTCCAGGCGCGGATCGGCCAAACGGGTCTGAATCGCCTCAGACACGATATTCCGAATGACACTGCCGATGCGTTCGGTACGGCGGGACATCGTAGTTTTTGGTTCTCAGTTCTCAGTTGTCAATCAGTGTCAATGGTCGGCCTCTCTGACACAAGGCAACTGAAGACTTCTACAGCAGCTCTATCTCGTAATCCAGCAAAGACGCACTCGCAGTAGCTCGCACTTCGTCCACAATCTTGCTTAGGGCGCCTTCCACATAGCGGGCCTGGTTGGCAACCATGGCCATAGCCAACGTGGCCGCCTGGCGGTGATCCAGGTCGTCCACTTCGGCTATGGAGATGTTATGCCGGGCTGCCAGCCGATCTTTCAGGCCCTTCACCACGCGCCGCTTGTCCTTCAAGGAAAGCGCCTCGAAAACGCCGAGCCTGATCCGTAGTACACCAACCACCATCCGCCAATGTCGCTCAAAGTTCCGGCGCCGCCTGCATGGCTTCACACCCCTGCCCTAGGCCGCCCAGCTTGATGCCGTCAAAGCCCCGCTTGATGCCGCACTCCCGGCCGGCTCGCACCTCCCGAGGCTCGCCTCTATCGAAGACCCCACGGACTTCCGCCCCTCCAAGGTCCGAAGCTGCCGGGTCCGACGAATGATGCATGGATACCGTCCGGTACGCGACGTTAGAGTTCCTGGGCGACCTGTACGACTTCGTACGCCTCGAGTACGTCGCCCGGCTTGATGTCGTCGAAGCCTTCCAGCTTGATGCCGCATTCCAGCCCGGCCCGCACCTCGCGCACGTCGTCCTTGACATGCCGTAGCGATGAGATGGCGCGGTTGTCGGCCACGACCCGCCCATCCCGAATCACGCGCATCAGGTGGTTGCGGTGCACGACGCCGCTGGTCACGCGGCAGCCAGCCACGAGCCCCACGCGCGTAATGTTGAAAAGCTTGCGAACTTCCGCCGCCCCGCGCACCTCCTGCCGCTGAACCGGCTCGAGGAGGCCGGCCAGCGCCTTGTGAACGTCGTCCAGCATCTCGTATATCACACGGTACAGCCGGATCTGCACGCCCAGCTCTTCCGCAAGTTGACGGGCCCGGTCCTCAGCCACCACGTGAAAACCGATGATGAGCGCGTTCGAGGCCCGCGCCAGTTGTACGTCGGCCTCGCTGATCGCGCCCACGGCCGCGTGCAGCACGCGCGACTGGGCTTTCTCACGGGGCAATTCGCTGACCGACTTCTTGAGCACGTCCACCGAGCCCTGAACGTCGGCCTTGATGATGAGGTTTAGCTCCGGTATCTGCGATTCGTCGCCGGCCGCCAGCAGGTCTTCCAGCGTCCGCGGCTTGCGCAGCCCTTCAAGCTCGGCCTCACGCCGCCGCTGCCGCATCTCCTCCGCGATGTCCTTGGCCTGCTTGAGGTCATCGACCTGGTACATCTGGTCGGCCGCTTGGGGCAACTCGTCCAGTCCGCTCACCTCGACCGGCCAGCCGGGCGAGGCTTCCTTGATCCTTCGGCCCTTGTCGTCGCGGAGCATGCGAATGCGGCCGTAGCCGCCGCCGCAGACCACTATCTGACCCGTGCGCAACGTGCCTTCGCGGACCAGCACCTTGGCCGCTACGCCCTGGCCCTCCTTCATCTGGGACTCGATCACGGTGGCGCTGGCGGGCACGGTGGGGTCGGCCCGGAGTTCCATGAGGTCGCTCAGCGTGCTCAAATGCGCGATCAAGTCGTCCACGCCCTGGCCGGTGGTGGCGCTGGTTTTGATCACGTCCGTTTGGCCACCCCATTCGGAAGGAACCAGCTCCTGCGCGGCAAGCTGGGAGTAAACGCGATTCACGTCGGCGTTGGGCAGGTCGATCTTGTTCAGCGCTACGACGATCTGGACGCCCGCCGCGCGGGCGTGGTTGATCGCCTCAATCGTCTGCGGCATGACCCCGTCATCCGCGGCCACAACCAACACGACGACGTCCGTCAGGTTGGCGCCCCGCGCACGCATGGCCGTGAACGCCTCGTGCCCGGGAGTATCGAGGAACGTCACGCGCCATTCGCCGCGCTCCACCCGATAGGCGCCGATGTGTTGCGTGATGCCGCCGGCCTCGCCAGCGGCCACGTCCGCCTTGCGAATCGCATCCAGCAGCGAGGTCTTGCCGTGGTCGACATGCCCCAGCATGGCGACGACCGGCGGACGCGGTTTCAGGTGCTCGCGCGGGCGTGCGTCGAATTCTTCCTTCAGGCGCTCAAGGGCGGTTTTCTGCTTCGCGATTGTCACCAGCACCCCGAGCTCCATAGTAAGCAATTCAAGCGTTTCGGCGTCTATATTCTCGTTAATCCGCCACAAGCGGTTCGTGTGCTCCAGCAACTTTTGGGAAACAGTCGAGAACGGTATCCCAACGGCGGAGCAGAACTCCTTCAACGCTATCGGCGCGGTCAGCTCGATGGGCGCTTTTCGGGCGGCGGCCACACCAGCCGCCGCTGCGGCAGCGCGGCGTCGCTCGGCTGCTCGCCGCTCGCGCAGCCCCATCCCCGTCGCACTTGCCAAGCGCTCTTTGCGCTCCAGGAGATCTTGTTCGTGCCACTCTTTCAGGCGTTCGCCCACATCCACCGTGCGGCCGTGACGGCGAGGACTGCGCGACCGAATCCTGCTCCCTTCGCCCTCTTCCGACTGACCATGCCCTCGCGCACGACCTTTGCGGCCGGCTGCCGGGCCGGGCGAGGAAATCACGCCGACCGAGGGTCCACGGGCGGCCGGCGCCTGACGCGTGCGAGGTGCACGCACAGGCTCTGGCGCCTCGATCCGGACGACGCGCGGGCCCTTCAATTCAGCCGGGCGCGGCACTACCTGCGGGCCGGCGGGCTTAACAGGCGGAGGCGGAGGCGGGGGAGGAAGTAACGTTGGGGCCGGGCGGCGCGGCGGTTCTGGCGCGTGCGGGGGCGGGGTGGCCACCGGTTCCTGCACCGGCTCAGCCGGAACCTCTGCCGGGGGCGCCGCCGTAATCTCCGGTTGCGGCTCTGCGACAGGAGGCGGCAAGTCAGGCGGCGCGGTTTCCTCCACCGCAGGCGGTTCGGGCTGGGGTTGTTTTTCGGCTTCTACCGCCTCTGGAACCGATTCCGGAAACTCAGGCGCTGGGCTTTCGCCCGGCTCCGCAACAGCGACCGCCGCCTCGCCGGTGTCAGCGGTTGGCTCAGCAGCCTTCTTGCGCGAACGGCGGACCTTGCTTACGTCAACGCGGTCGCCCACCTCGATCGAGGTCACATCCTGGCCGGCGGAGAACCACTCGCGAATTGATTCGGCCAAGCCTGCGGAGATTGCGGCCATGTGGTTCTTCAGCTCCACACCCTCGGCCCGGCACTTATCTATGACCTCCTTGCTGGTAACGCCCAGCTCTTTGGCCAAGGTGTGAACTCTCAGGGTCTTCGCCACGCAGATCTCCGTCTGTCCGGTAACTGCCGGAACGCAGATGCAAACTCGCCGCGCTCGGGCCGCCTTTTCCAACGATACCGCCGGGGCGGCGCGAGAGTCGGTAGCAACCAAAGGCACAATCCCCCTCGCGGCCGGCCGGCGATCTAAGGCCGAGGCCTCAAGCGGCGTACCTTGGACTCTTGTAGTATAGGATATCCTGGTTTGCTCTCTTACGCCAGCTTAAGAAGGACGTTTCTTAACACTTTTCGCGGAGCCGGCCCTCCCACCTGCCGATAGAAAAAGCGCGTGGCCCCGGCGCGGCGGCGCGCGCGTTAAATCTTCCTAAGATGGGCCGGAAATTGACAGTGACCTAGTGGACCGGTAAAGTTATTTAGCGCGGAACAATGCGTTGCGCGGCTGCGTCGCTCCGGCGGTCGAAACTCCAACCTGTAAATCGCGGTAGTAGCAGGCGGGGTACACGACCCGAAAACGGCTTCTCAGGCGATCGAGGTCCGCATGAAAGTTTTTATGCTGGGCTGGGAATTCCCGCCATTCATAAGCGGGGGGCTGGGTACTGCATGCTACGGATTGACCAAGGGCTTGGACCACCTGGGCACCGAGATTATTTTTGTCCTTCCCCGCGGCCCAGAAAAGCTCCAGCTCGAAACATCGCCAACCACCAGCCAAGCCGCCTCCCAGCGACGCCTTGGAACCTTCCGCTATACCCGCTTTCGCACCGTTGACGCCGTCATCCGGCCCTACGTCAGCCCCGGAGTCGAGGACGAGCCCGAACCGGTGGCCGTGGGCGCACGGCGGGCCAAAGTCCGCGCCAAGGGCCCCGCCGAACGTGTGCGCATCATCGCCGCCAGCTCCAGCGAAGGCCCCGGAGGCCACTACGGCGGCGATTTGTTTTACGAGGTCGAGCGCTATGCCGGGCTGGCCTGCGAAATCGCCGCCAGCGAAGGAGACTTCGACCTGGTCCACGCCCATGACTGGATGACTTACCCGGCCGGCATCGCCGTCGCGGATATGACCGGGAAACCGCTGGTCGTGCACGTTCACTCGACCGAGTTCGACCGCTCCGGCGTGCACGTAAACCAGCGCATTTATGACATCGAGCGCGCCGGCATGACCCGCGCCCAGCGCGTCATCTGTGTCAGCCACTTCACGCGTAGCATCGTCCTGCAGCACTATGGGGTGGACCCGCGCAAAGTCGACGTCGTTTATAACGCCGTCGAGGAAAATGGAACGCCTGAGTCGCGCACCCTGCCGCCCATCACGCATGACGAGAAAATCGTCCTTTTTCTTGGCCGCATCACGATGCAAAAAGGCCCGGAGTACTTCCTGGCGGCCGCCAAACGTGTGCTCGAAGTGATGGGCAACGTGCGCTTCATCATGGCCGGCAGCGGCGACATGACGCGCCGCATGATCGAGCTGGCCCATCAGACGGGCATCGGGCACAAGGTGCTCTTCACCGGGTTCCTACGCGGCGATGACGTGCGGCGCGTCTTCCGGATGGCCGATCTGTACGTCATGCCCTCGGTCTCCGAGCCCTTCGGCATCGCCCCGCTCGAAGCCCTGGCCAACGACGTACCCGTGCTCATCTCCAAGCAAAGCGGCGTCTCTGAGATTCTCAGCCACGCCCTCAAAGTCGATTTCTGGGATGTCGACGAAATGGCAAATAAGATCATCGCCGTCTTGAGACATCCGCCACTCCAGGCTACGCTGCGCGATCATGGCAGCATCGAAGTGCGGCGTTTGAGCTGGGTCGACTCCGCCCGAAGCTGCTTGAAGGTTTACGAGACCGCCGTGAGCCCGGCTTAAGCAGCTTAGCGCGCGAAATGGCCTCCGTCTGTTTTTACTTTCAAGTACACCAGCCGTTCCGCCTGCGTCGATTCAGCGTCTTCGACCGCAGTTCGGATTACTTCGACGACGAGCGCAACCGCCAGATTTGCCGCAAGGTGGCCGAGAAATGTTACCTGCCGGCAAACGCCGTGATCGAGGAGCTGGCCACACGCTATGCCGGGCGCTTCCGCGTGGCCTACAGCCTCACCGGCTGCGTCATCGATCAGTTCCGGCTTTACGCGCCGGAGGTGCTTGAATCTTTTCAGCGGCTGGCACAAACGGGCGCGGTGGAGTTTCTCTCCGAAACCTACTACCACTCGCTCAGCCTGCTCTACTCGCGCGAGGAATTCGCGGAGCAGGTCGCCCTCCACCGCCGCACGATGCAGGAGCTATTCGGCCAGACGCCGCGCGTCTTCCGCAACACCGAGCTGATATACAGCAACGACCTGGCCCGCATCGCCGCCGAAATGGGCTACAACGTCGTGCTCTGCGAGGGGGCCGACAACCTGCTCGGCTATCGCTCGCCGACTTATCTCTACACGGCCCCCGACGGCATTCCCGTTCGCCTGCTCCTGAAGAACTACCGCCTGGCCGACGACATCGCCTTCCGCTTCGGAAACAAGAACTGGAGCGAGTGGCCCCTGACCGCCGACAAGTTCGCCCGCTGGGTGAACCAGATCAACGGCCACGGCTACGTCGTCAACTTGTTTATGGACTACGAGACCTTCGGCGAGCACCAGTGGGCCGAAACCGGCATTTTCGAGTTCCTCCGCCATATGCCGTCCGAGCTCTTCGAGTTGCCGGGCAACGACTTCAAGAGCCCGAGCGAGTGCGCCGCAACTTATCCGGCCAGCGGCGAATACGACGTGCCGCACTTGATCTCCTGGGCCGACACGGAGCGCGACCTCTCGGCCTGGCTTGGCAACGCCATGCAGTCCAATGCCCTGCACGAGCTGTACAAGCTCGAACCGGCGGTGAAAGCCTGCGGCGACCCGACCATCCTGCGGGACTGGCGGCGGCTGCAAAGCTCGGATCATTTTTACTACATGTGCACCAAGTTCCTGGCCGACGGCACGGTGCACCAGTACTTCAATCCGTACGACTCGCCCTACGATTCGTACATCAACTTCATGAACGTGCTGGATCACCTGCGCAGCCGGCTGCCCAAACAGGACGCCGAGCCCGCGCCGCGTGCGAAGGCCAGCCGCGCAAGGTCCAAAACCGCGACGCCGACCGCCAAAGCCGGCCGCAAGCCGCGTTCGCAAAAACCCAAGGCCAGTTGATCGGGGATAAGGCGCGCGCGGCCGTTCTCGCCACCTGCCAACGGGTCCCACATGGACGGGCGCTATCCGTTGCACTGGCGGTCCGAGCCCGCCCGATCGGAGCCTGCAGCGAGATCCGAGCCTGAGCGGCCAGCGAGGGCCTCCTGGTCCGAGCACCTTGAACGAACCGAACCGCCAGAACGAGCCGGGGCGTGTCTCCAGAAATGCAGAGCAGAGCTGGGCGTGTCGTCCCGGAATAAAGTCAAAAGCCTCCGCACCTGCGCAGTACCAGTTCCGGGTACACGTGCCGCCCCGAAATGGCCGGGGGCTGGCCGTCGCGTGCGGCTTAGCTGCGCCTGGCGCGTAAGTCCCGAGGACAACTCTAGACCGGGTCACGGCCTTCGGAAGCACCAGGCGCGCTTTGCTGGTCTTCCTTGTCCCACGAACGCAGCGCTGCCTCAAGTTCCCCCACCAAAGCAGGCGGGCTCGTCTTGACCGCCCGCCAGATGGCGTCCACATCGATGTTATAGTAGGCATGCACCAGGATGTGGCGCATGCCGACGATCTTCGGCCAAGGCAGGCGCGGCGCCCGCTTCCGGCCGGCGTCGCTGACGCGCGAAGCCGCTTCCCCGATGTCCTGGACACAGTTCACCAACGCACGCAGCAGCATGCGGTCGCGGTCGAGATCGGCGCGCGTCCGTCCCTGCGCGAAGCCAATCGCGTCTCGGGCCGCGCCCACCATGTGGGCCAGGCGCTCGCGGTCGCCCAGCGGGTCAGCCCCGCGTTCACGCGGCATATTGCACCTGACGTTCGGCCAGCACGCGCCGAAGAATCGGCGGCGATAGAAATCCGGGCGTCTTCAGGTCCACTTCGCGCCCCAGCAGGCTGGTCAACTCGACCTGCATGCCGCCCAGGTCCAGCAGGCTCGGCGTGCCGCCGGGCGGAAACTCGATCAGCACGTCCACGTCGCTGTCCGGCCCAAAATCGTCCCGCAGGATCGAGCCATATAGGGAAAGGCGCACGATGCCGTGCCTTCGGCAGAAGGCGGCGATCTCGTCGGGGTCGATCCGCAAGCCGTGTCGTTCCGCAATCATGAGTGCTCCTGGAAGCATTTTACCGCAGGCGAACCCAGTCGGCTTTCAGCGATTCAGGCGGCATACAACAACCGGGCGGAGTGCAGGACCTCGGCGCGAAAATAGGGCGACAAATCCAAAGGTGTGCGCAGATCAACGGGTCGGCCGAGTAGCTCGGCGAGTTCGACGAGCATACCCCCCAGGTCGAACAGGCTGACGCGCACGCCGGGCAGAAATTCGACCAATACGTCAATGTCGCTGGTGGGCGTAAAGTCCTGGCGCAGGATTGAACCAAACAGGCTCAGGCGCGCAACGCCGTGCCGCCGGCAAAAATCAGCAATTTTGACCTCTTCGAATTGAACGCCGTGCAAGGTCATGAGTTCGCTCCTGACGACGCCAATAATTGTAAGGGTTTCCGGTTGCGAGTTTCCAGTTTCGAGTTGGCAGATGTCCGTCGCCGCGGGTATTTCCCGCCTCGGCGGTTAAAGTTCGCCTGCACCACGGCGGCAGCGTCGCCCCGTCTTATATGGGGGGCTGAGAGCTTATCTGCGAGGTTGAACCCCCCAGATTGCGCATTGTGAGGGGCTTGCGGGTTTGCGCCCGGAGGCGGTGCGAGACGGATTGGCGACCTCCACGGAATTACTGTCTCGCACGCGTGCAACGCTTTGTACTTGGCGGTCTTCGCGCTCTCGGCGTCTTGGCGTTTGCTTTGGCTGAGAGCTGGGTAGTCCGCACGTTTCCGATATGTAGCCTCTGAGGCGTCGGAATTCTCTGGCGCGTCGGAATTGGCACTGCCGCGCCTGACGGACTTTAGCCACCTTGACAATCAACAGCAACTTTTTTGAACCCAGCTACTTGCGTAGTATGGCACACGGTCTTAGCATTTATTCACGGTTGGCGTGAGTCTAGATAATTAAGAAGTTCCTGTTCCGGCCTTCGGGCCATTCAAGTGCGCACTGCGCATCCAAAACGGAGAGAGCTTATGCGAGGTAGAGTGACTCTAACTGCGGCTGCTCTGGCGTGTTTGGGGCTGATGATGCTGGTCTCAAGCGCTACGGCAGGAAACCCCGGCCCAATCCAGTGTCCGACTTTGGCATTTGCCAGTCAACCACAACCGGGCACGCCCCCTCCGGCGCCGCCTCCGCCGCCGGCTCCGGCTCCTGGTGCTCCCGCGCCGGCCCCGGCCCCCGCACCCGCCCCGCCCCCGCCGCCTCCTGCGGCCGTTCCGCCGCCTGCGGCCGCGCCGGCGCCCTGCCCACCGCCAACCGAACCAGAAATGACGTTCGCCAGCGAACATTGGGGCGTTGACAATCTGTTCAACATCCGCGAAGCCAATCCGGACGTGGAGTGCGGCCAGTGGCAATTCGAGCTGAACGGCCTGTGGTTCTCGCAGGAGCGCCGCGACGATCGCGTGATGCTGTGGCAGACCCTCAAGTACGGAATTACGGATGATTTGTATGCCGAGCTCGAGGTGCGCGAGCCGTACATCTGTGAGAGCAGTAGAGATTCCGGCGCGGGCGACAGTGTCTTCCGCGTCTTCTGGCGCGTACTGCGGGAAACTGATTGCTGCCCGGCATTGGCCTTCGATGCCTCCGTGCGGGCCCCCAGCGGCTGCGGTTCTTCCGGCGTAGACGGCACGGCCCGCGGCATGGTGACGAAAACTCTGGGCGATTGCTTCCGCGTCCACTTCAACGGCTTCGTGCAGACCGCTAACGGCTTTGAAGGCCGCGAACGTTTCGACCGCCGCCACTTCCAGTGGGGGGCCGGTCCGGGCGTTGACTACCGCCTCAGCGAAAACACCGTGGTTCTGGCGAACTATCTGCACCGCGTGAACGAGGAATACGGCGAGTCGAATCAGCAGATCGTCGAAGTCGGCTTGATACACAACATTCCAACCGGCGGCAATTGCCAGCACGCGATCAAGGTCGGCGGCGACGTCACCGTGGATGGCCGCGACTCGACGCCCCACCTCGGCGCCAAGCTGCAATACCAGGTAACCTGGAAGTAACCGCGCAAGGCTGGGAAGAGCGCTAGCTCTTAATAGCCTGCGAATCGGATAGCACGAGGGCCGCACCGCAAGGGCGGCCCTCTTCCGATAACAGGACGGGCTACTGGTTCCACGGGCCCTTATCAGCGTGCCGGACCTGCCCCAGCGCCGCGGGCTGCACCACTCGGCGATCTCGCCCTTTGACGACGTGCGACCCGCCGCGGTTATCAGGCCTTGCTCACATGTGGCAAACTGGGGGCTCTGGAAAAGAAGGTCGCTTCCTTTTGCCCCTCGGCAAGCAGATTGGACCTTACCAACGCCTGCCTCTGACCCAGGTCGCCCGGGCGCCGCGGCGGGCCAAGAGCCGTCTCATTACCTGGCTGCCCAGTCACCTCGGCCGCTTACACCTTGCTTTTACTCCTCAGTGCGGGAACAATTCAGCGCTTGGGCCTGCGCGTGCAGCGCGTCCGCAACGCGCGGACGGTGCGTCCTTGGCGCACCGCGTGGCACGCCGGCCCTGAGCCGGGAAAGGGAGAACGGATGGCACAACGGCGGAAGCGGCTCGGTGAAATTCTCGTCAGTTGGAATCTGCTCTCGCCAAACGCGCTGGCTGACGCGCTGGCCTATGCCACAGAACACAAAAAGCGCATCGGCGAAGCCCTGATCGAGCTGGAGCTCGTCAAAGAGGACGATGTTACCAAGGCCCTGGCCACGCAGTTCGATCTTGAATACGTCGACCTCGACAAGAACGTCGGCGTCACCGCCGCCCTGGAGCGCGTGCCGCCCAAGCTCATCGGCACCTACAAGTTCCTCCCGCTCAGCGTCGAAAACGATCGCATGAAAGTCATCGTTTCCGACCCGCTCGATCTCGAGCTGCTCGACCTGCTCCGCTTCCGCCTCGGCATGGAGATTGAGTGCGCCCTGGCCCCCTTGAGCAAGATCGAGCGCTACATCAATACGTTCCTTACAGACGTCCGCTCCAGCGTCGACGACGCCATCGAGGACTACGTCAGAGAAGCAGGCGGACTGCCTGAACGTTTGGAGGACAACGACAGCAAGCGGAACATGATGCCGACAAGAATGCCGTATCAGCCAAGCAGCTACGTGAACCCCGGCAAGGACGATGACGAAGAAGACGACCCGGTCGTTATTGAGGAGGCCAAGCGACGACTGGGGAGGGATGAATAATGGCTTTGAAATTTAACCAGGCAGCAGCCCGGCAAAGGATCGCCAAGAAAAAGAAGAAAATACCCCAGGCCGGAAAGGTAGTCCTCGACCAGCTGAACAGCTTCATCGAAGCAGGGCAGGCAGAACCGACCTTCTGGCTTGCGCGAATCTGGGAAGACCAGCAGAACGCAATCACATACAAGGAGCTGCGGGAAGCAATCCTGAACGGCCACATGGACGAGGCCACGCTGCAGGCATGGCAAAACGACTACGCCACGTTTGTAAACGAAACCCTAAAGCCGTTATGGTTAGACAGCATGAACCAGGCGGCAGCGAACGTCGCAGCCAAATACCCGGTTTACTTCTTCGACCCGATGGAGCAAGGCGTCCGCAGCTGGATAAACACCCACGGCAGCGAATGGGTAACCCTTGTAAGCAACGAACAGCGGGAAGCGATAAACACTCTGCTGCACAGAAGCTACAGCGGAGACTGGTCAGTAGATGAGCTTTCGAGAGCCATAAGGCCGACCATCGGACTGAACAAGATGCAGAGCATGGCCACCATGAATTATTACAAGCATGTCAAGGAGACGCTGCAGAAGAACAACCCGACAATGAAAGAGGCAACCGCCGCAAAGTACGCAAGAGAGGCGTCTCATAAATACGCCGGGAAGCTCCACCGGCAGAGAGCATACACCATAGCCACGACGGAAATGGCGTTTGCTTATAACAAAGGAGCTGACGAAGGGATAAGGCAGGCGCAAGAGCAAGGACTAATGGGAATGACCAGGAAGGTATGGAGCACCGCGGCAGACGAAAGAGTATGCGAAATATGCGGAGCGCTTGAAGGACAAACCATAGACATGGACGGAGACTTCAACTTCAAGGGCAAAACCCTTTATTCAGGACAGAAGCGGACGCCACCGGCACACCCGCGCTGCAGATGCGCCGTAGCTTACGAGGAAATAAGCCCGCCGCAGATACCCTACGACCAACAGCAAGCAATGACGGCACCGGAGCCGCAGCCATGGTCACCGACAGACAGCACAGCGATGACGACCATCCCGGAACCGGACCAGCCGACAATAGCAGAAGCATACAGCATGCCCGGAGGACTTTCACACAAAGGACCGGCCAACCTTGGAGGAACCGGAGAGATGCATGCATATACTGATAGCACCGGCCAGCAGTGGTTATTCAAGCCAGGGCAAAACAAGAGCGGAGGCGTGGAGCCTTTCAGGGCATACGTCCAGGAAGGCGCCTACAAAGTACAGAACATCATCGACCCCGAGAGCGCGGTCGAGGTAAGCGTCGGAACCGTAGACGGGAAATTCGGAGCCATGCAAAAGAGGATCAACACGATAGACAGCCACGACCTCAAAGCCTGGCAGAACACCCTCGACCAACTGCCGGATGGAATAGCGCAGCAGCTGCAGCGGGAGAACGTCACGGACTGGCTGCTCGCCAACTTTGACAGCCACGGCGGGAACTTCATCGTGGACGACGCCGGGAGGCTCATAGGCGTAGACAAGGAACAGGCGTTCAAATACATCAAGAACCCGAACAGCAAGGCCATGACTTACACCTTCCACCCTAACGCCACCTACGGAGAGACGGAACCGATATACAACACGATGTACCGCAGGTTTGCCAAAGGAGAGATTGACATCGACCTGCAGGACACCCTCGCATACATTAAGCGAGCGGAGGCAATCCCAGACGCCCAATACCGGGAGATTTTCAGGGACTACGCAGAAGGGCTATACGGCAAAGGCAAAGAAGCGGAGGCGCTGCTTGACACCATTCTGGAACGCAAGACAACGCTCCGGGAGACATACCGGACATTTTATTCAGAACTGCTGACAGAGAGAACCGGCACGAAGCAGTCGTTCATCTGGGCAGACGAGGCAGCGGCACACATGCAGCAGCCGATCGCAGCCGTGCAGATTTCCCCGAGCACGCTCAAACAGATGAATACCACGGAGCTGAAGCAGCTGGCAAAGCAGAAGCAAATCCCGTATTACAACAACATGAACAAGACCCAGTTGGTAACCTCCATATCGGACCCGGTCAAGGCACCGCAGATGAGTGCCCAGGTGCGAGACAGGCTGACAGCGAATGAGGCGGCCAGGAAAGCCGCAGCGACAAACATAGCACAGGAAGCCCAGGCTGCCAAAGCAACCGACGTCTTCACGGACCTGGCAATAGTGCCGGAGAACCGGATAGGAATACCCGTCCGGAGCGACGGCGGAGACCTGGAGGCGCTGAACCTTACAGCACGCCGCATGAACATAGGCGGCACCGATTACTACGAGATAAGCGGGAAGCTGACATACGACACCTGGTCAGAGACCTGGAACCGGCTGAAGCCCATCGGGACGATTGACGAGCTGACATTTGAGGCTGCAGACGACGCCCTGAAAATGTTCTCGGCCACCACAAAAGCCGACACCGGCATATCGATCCGGAGCATGCATGTATCAACCCCATACGGCACGTTTGAAATGTACATCGACGGCCAGACAAGACAATACGACGGATGGCGCGGTTTTTTCCGGGCAAGAGTGGAAACGGTAGGAGCAAGCGGAAAGGTAGACGCAGACAACATGAGGCAGCTCATGAATAGCGTCGGCCTCGACAGCCTGACGGCGAACCCGACAGCAGCAGACGAGCTGATACTCAAAAAGAGCCGTCTGGTATGGCAGGAAGCCCCACAGCGCATGGCGGAGCTAAAAGGATTGACACCGGCGCAGAAGGCGACTAAGCTGGACTATATCATCAAGCAGGAGAGAATAGACCCCGCACGAGTAAACAGCATGAAGCTCGCGAAGGTATTCGAGGGCTACAGCACATACGTCGATGAGTCCGTGGCCAAGGCATACGAAAAGGCAGGGCTGCGCTACGTTTGGAGCGGAGTGGCAGATGCCGAGGACGTGGTCAAGATTGTAAAAAGCCCGGGACTCATGTCGAACAACAACCG
>ENA-UOUL01001708-UOUL01001708.1-bioreactor-metagenome-genome-assembly--contig:-NODE-1708-length-28930-cov-4.023360_pt1 | contig 28930 bp, 20 predicted proteins | sample MGYA00249838_ERZ747220 | MGnify/ENA primary metagenome ERZ747220 (study PRJEB28778, sample SAMN05720191) | bioreactor metagenome | isolation source: Anaerobic biogas reactor | place: USA:Washington...
GTTGCTTTATGGGGAAGGTTGGGCAGGAGTCTTTCCTTTTCTCGTGACGATGGTCGGGATGTCGCTTGTCGGATGGGGGCTGTCTTTTCGCCGCCCGGAGGACATGACCTACTATATGAAAGAAGGTTTTGTCATCGTGGCGCTGACATGGATCGTATTGTCGATGTCAGGCGCGATACCCTTTTACATCAGCGGGTGGATTCCAAAGTTTTACGACGCTTTTTTTGAGACATCGAGCGGTTTTACGACGACAGGGGCATCGATTCTGACGGATGTCGAGGCGCTCCCGCATTCACTATTGTTTTGGCGTTCTTTTACTCACGTGATCGGCGGCATGGGAATTCTCGTTTTCGCGCTCGCCGTGATGCCGCACACGGAATCGAAGGAAGTCTTTGTGATGCGCGCCGAAATGCCGGGACCGACATTCGGGAAGTTGCGTAGTAGAGTCCAAAGCACGGCTCAGATACTCTACGTGATATACATCGTGATGACTTTTATCCTTGTCGTGTTGTTGGTGGCGGGCGGCATGCCCCTCTTTGATTCTTTTATCCACGCGTTCGGCGCTGCCGGAACGGGAGGGTTCAGCTCTAAGGCATTATCCGTCGGGGCGTATAACAGCGCGTATATTGAGATCGTTCTCGGCATTGCTATGCTTGTATTCGGAACGAACTTTACGCTTTATTTTCTCATTCTAAACAAACGCGCCAAGCAGGCTGTGAAGAGTGAGGAGTTGCGATGGTTTATCGCCATCGTCGTCATTGCTATCGTGGCGATCAGCATTAATCTCAGGAATGCCTACGAAAACGTCGGCACACTGTTGCGAAATTCCTTTTTTACGGTCTCTTCCATTATCTCGACGACAGGCTATGCGACGGTCGACTTTACATATTGGCCGCCTTTCTCGCGTTTCATTCTCCTTTTATTGATGTTTGTCGGCAGTATGGCCGGTTCGACGGCCGGCGGTCTCAAAGTGAGCCGCGTGGCCATTTATTTCAAAACGTTTATTCGGGAGATTCGGCGCAGTATCAATCCGAATCGTGCCCTTCCTCTACGCTTCGAGGGCAAACAGCTCTCCAAACCGATTCTCCAGCAAATTACGTATTATCTGATTGTCTATGCTACTGTGTTCACAACGATTACGCTTGTCGTTGCCATCGATGCCCATGATTTCGAGTCATCTTTCAGCGCCGTAGCGGCGACGTTCAACAATATCGGTCCGGGGCTCGGACTCGTCGGTCCCGCGCACAATTACTCTTTCTTCTCGCCGTTTTCAAAAGTTATGCTCTCGTTCGGCATGATCACGGGGCGACTCGAGATCTTGCCAATGATCGTCTTGTTCTCACCGAGTACGTGGCGAAAAGTGTAGAATACGGTAGTAAGGATTGATCACATGAGACGTAGACTTTTAAGGAGCTTGCGAGAGTATAAAAAGCACGCCCTTCTCTCGCCATTGCTTTCCGGGCTTGAATCATCACTTGACATCATTGTGCCGACATTTATGGCATACCTGATCGATTACGGGATCGGTCGACAAGACATGAACGCCGTTTTGAAGTACGGTCTGCTCCTTGTTCTCAGCGCCGTTACGTCCATGGCGCTCGGTTTCTTGGCAGGAAAAAGCACGGCGATTGCATCTGCCGGCTTCGCAAGAAACCTCCGAAACGATATTTTTCGTACGACTCAGACTTTTTCTTTCGGTAACATAGACAAATTCTCCACGTCGAGTCTTATCACTCGATTGACTACGGATGTCTCGAATGTGCAACACGCGTTCCAGATGACTACACGGATCGGGGCGCGTTCTCCCGTGATGCTCGTCTTTGCGCTTTATTTCTCGTTCAGAACGAGCGTTCGTCTCTCGCTCGTCTTTCTTGGCACCACGGTGATTCTTGGACTCGGTCTCTACTTATCGATTCGACACGTTTATCCTGTTTTCGTACGCGTCTTTACACGCTATGACAAGATGAACAGAATTGTCCAAGAGAATTTATTTGCCATTCGCGTGGTGAAAAACTACACACGCGAATCGCATGAGAAACGTAACTTCGCGGTGGTGTCGAAGCTCATTTATGAAGACTTCACGACGGCGGGAATCCGGATCGCGCGCATCTCGCCGCTAATGAATTTCTGCGTCTTTTTGAGCACGACGCTGATCGCTTGGTTTGGTGCGAACGAAATCGTCGCTTCTGGCAACAATCCCGCCCTCGGTCTGACAACGGGGCAGCTCACGAGCCTTGTTACCTACACGATGCAAATTCTGGTGAGTCTCATGATGCTGTCGACTATTTTCATTTTTTTCCTCGTATCTCGTGCGTCGGTCGAGCGCATTGTCGAGGTGCTCGATGAAACGAGCGATTTGCATAATGGTCCCGATCCCGTGTATGAAGTGCCTGACGGCTCGATCATTTTCGAAGACGTCAAATTTACTTATTCGGCCGAAGCGGAAAAGCCGGTTCTCTGCGATATCAATCTTTCCATACCATCTGGGGCGAAAGTCGGCATTCTTGGTGGTACCGGCTCATCGAAATCGACGCTCATACAGCTCATTCCGCGTCTCTACGATGTGGTAGAGGGTCGCGTGCTTGTCGGGGGCATTGATGTGCGTGACTATGATTTGGCTTCTCTGCGCGACCAAGTTTCCATTGTTCTTCAGAGAAATCAACTCTTCACGGGGTCGGTGAAGGACAATCTCCGATGGGGCGATGAATCTGCAACGGATGAGGAGATGATACGCGCGTGTCAATTGGCGCAAGCCGATGATTTTGTACAGGCGATGCCTGACGGGTATGACTCGCACGTTGAGCGTGGGGGCGCAAACTTGTCGGGAGGTCAGCGACAACGACTCTGTATTGCCCGGTCTCTTCTAAAGAACCCGAAAATCCTTATTTTTGACGACTCGACGAGTGCCGTCGATACGAAGACGGACCGTCTCATTCGCGAAGGGTTGCGCGATGGTATTCCCGATACGACGATTTTGATCATTTCGCAGCGTGTCGCCTCCGTTCGAGATGCCGACATGATTATCGTGATGGACGATGGCAGAGTGCACGACTGCGGGAAGCACGAAGAATTACTTGATCGTTCGGAGATTTACCGCGAAGTCTATGAATCTCAGAATAGGGGAGGTGTTCTCAATGCCTCATAAGCCTTCTGACAAACGTACAGATCATCGCGGTCATGGGAAGCGCAACATAAATCCCGGGACGTTCGGACGACTATTGTCTCAAATGGGTGCACATAGGTTTAAACTCGTCCTTGTTTTATTGTGCATTCTACTGAGCGCCCTCTCGCGTGCCTCGACGTCTCTATTCCTGCGTGCCTTGATTGACGATGAAATTATGCCCATGATCGCGCAGGGGAGTCGTGATTTTTCGGGAATTATTCGTATCGTAGTGGCTATGTCAATCGTATACGGCATCGGTATTCTCACAATTTGGGTGTATAACCGCATCATGGTGACCGTCGAGCAGAGTACCGTGAGAAATATCCGCGACAACCTCTTCGCTCACGTTCAGACGTTGCCGGTGCGCTATTTCGATACACATGCACACGGCGACATCATGAGCCGTTTCACGAGTGACGTCGACACGTTACGCGCCGCGATTTCGCAAAGTTTCCCCTCGATGGTTTCGTCGCTCTTGTCGACCTTAGCGGCATTCGGCGCCATGATGTATCTCAGTCTCAGCTTGACCCTGTTTGTCGTGTTGTTTTCAGTTTTGCTGTTTGTTCTCGTCAAGGCGATTGTGCGGCGGAGTGCCAAGTATTTTATGAGTCAGCAAATCGCGATGGGCGATGTAAATGCGTACGTGGAGGAAATGATCGAGGGTCAGAAAGTCGTAAAGGTTTTCAATTACGAGAATAAAGCGATCCAAGCTTTTGGAGAAAGGACGAAAGAGCTCTTTAACAACGCAAGTCAAGCGCTCAAATACGGGATGATCACGATGCCGGTCGTCGTCAGCATGGGCTTCCTTCTGTATGTGCTTATTGGTATTCTCGGTGGCGCGATCGGTATCCTCGGCATTCCGAACTGGCGTCTGACGGGTTCTGAGGCGATGACGGTCGGTACGATTATCTCGTTCATCACGCTGTCGCGCAGCTTTGTCAATCCGATCGGGCAGATTTCGATGCAGTTCAATACGGTCGTCCAAGCGCTTGCAGGTGCGTCGCGCATTTTCGAAGTGATGGGTGAGGAGAGCGAGCACGATACCGGTGTCGTTACGCTCGTGTACGCCACGAAAGAGAACGGCGAACTCACGGAGTGTTGCGATCGTACCGATGTTTGGGCATGGAAAATACCGCAAGAGGACGGATCGTTTACTTATACGGAGCTCAAGGGTGACATTCGCTTTTATGACGTGAATTTCTCGTACGTTCAGGGGAAACCGGTTCTGCGGGACATTAACCTCTATGCGAAACCCGGGCAAAAAGTGGCACTTGTCGGGGCGACAGGCGCCGGCAAGACGACCATCACGAACTTGCTCAATCGTTTTTACGATATTGACGAGGGGGCCATTCATTACGACGGCATCGACATCAGAGAGATTAAAAAGGCTGATCTTCGAAAATCTCTCGGTGTCGTTCTACAGGAGATTCATCTTTTTACCGGGACTGTCATGGATAACATTCGCTACGGGAAACTTGATGCGACGGATGAAGAATGTATCAGGGCGGCGAAACTCGTCAATGCCGACGGATTTATCCGTATGCTGCCGCACGGCTACAACACGATGCTGGAGGGAGACGGAAGCGGTCTGTCACAAGGTCAGAGGCAGTTGATCGCGATTGCACGTGCCGCCGTGCTCGACCCGCCCGTCATGATTCTCGATGAAGCGACATCATCGATCGACACGCGGACGGAATCGATTGTTCAACAAGGGATGGATGCGCTGATGCACGGGAGGACGAACTTCGCCATTGCTCACCGTTTATCAACTGTTCGGGATGCCGATGTCATCATGGTCATGGAGGATGGGTGCATCATTGAGCGCGGCACACACGAGCAGCTCATTGAAGAGGGCGGGCAGTACTATCGGCTGCACATAGGGGCTTTTGAACTCGAGTAGCATTTTATTGGAGTTATCTTTGTTGAAGTAATCTGACGTGTTAAATGACAAAAACGGAGTATGCGACATGCCATGTCATACGGTAAATGAAGCGCCCATGTTTTCCACGGCGGTGATTCTCGCGGGCGGGGCGAGTCGTCGTATGGGATTCGACAAGCAAACGCTGTCGTTTGACGGTCGTCCGCTAATTGAACGGACGGTCGAGCTGTTCCGTGAACTGTTCGACGACATTGTCATCGTCACCGACCGACCGCAGCTTTATCGTGACAAAAAGGTCCGAGTTGTATCAGACGTGTTCCCCGGATGCGGTCCCATGGCTGGCATTCACGCCGGTTTGCTTCAGGCGAAAAGCCTTTTCGTCTACGTGATCGGCTGTGATATGCCGTACCCTGAGCCTAATTACATTAACCTCATGAAACGCAAACTCGAGAGCGCCGCTGCCAACTCAGTCGCCGGCTGCATGATGCGCCGCGACACCGGATGTCTTGAACCGCTCAACGCGTTTTACAATGTCGCGTTGACGGACGCAATGGCGAGATCTCTTGAAAATGGCGAACGATCGCTACAGTCTTTCTGTCGGGACAGACCTTTTATCTGGGTCAAGGAAGACGAAGCGCGCGCCATATCATCCGAGTTACGCATGTTTTACAACATAAACGACTTTGTAGACGTGATCGATGTGCGTGGAGGTGCTGTGCCGTCCAAGTCTCTTCGCTCGGAGTATGTACAACCCATTTCTATGGTACGCGTCACCGAGGCGGGTGCAGTGAATGGTGAAGACTACGTTGTCCGTGAAGGATGTCTCTCTCTGATCGTCAACGGTGTGCCCATGACAGAACTCTACGCACTCCCCGACCGATGGCACGATCTCGCGATCGGCTGGCTGTATACACAGGGGCTGATCGAAGGGGCGAGTGAGGTGTCATCGTTTCATGTTGAGCCGATCGAGGGCAGGACGGATGCATTCGACGCGCATGTCGAGCTCAACGGACCGTTCACTCTTATTGAGAAAGAGCCGTTCTACTTTCCTTTACCCCGAAAGGATAGGTTGGACAGAGAATGGCATTCGCCGCTCTCCCCTCTTGACGTAGTTGGAGACATCATGTGCCTTCTCGATGAAAAAACATCGCTCTTTCGCGAGACGGGCGGGACGCACAGCATGATCCTGTTCGACCTTGAAAGCCGTGAGATGACAGATGTCTGCGAGGACACGTCGCGCCACGCGTGTCTCGACAAGCTGATCGGTCGAGCACTTTTGGAACGGCGTGACTTGTCCCGCGAGGGATTGGCGATGAGTTGTCGCGTGACGACGACGATCATGCGGAAAATCACATGTGCCGACATCCCCATCGTTATGTCGCGTTCGGCGACAACGGCGTCAGCTGTTCAACTGGCTTGCGAGGCGGGCATCACTTTGATTTGTTTCGCTCGCGGACGGCGATACAACCTCATGACATAGAGAGAAAGCCAGACAAGGCGGTTCCGGTTCAGCATTCGTCGATCGCGACAGGATATAGACGAAACGGTACGGGTATTTTTGTACCTGTTCTGGTTTGACGAGCAGTCGTGTATTATAAAAGATAGCGTCTGAAGAGTAACATTTTATGAAGCTGTACGATAAGATAAAAATCGCGAACGCGAACGTTCGCAAGGAGGTCACATGATTCGCATCACGATTGACGGAAAACATCTCGAACTTGAGAAGCCGATCAATTTGCTGGAAGCGGCCAAGCTCGTCGGCATCAATATTCCAAATCTCTGCTACAGCCCCGAGCTGACACCTTATGGCGGGTGTCGTCTCTGCCTTGTGGAGATTGAGGGGCGCAGGACGCCGGTCGCCTCATGTTCGCGGTTGGCGGAAGACGGTATGGTCGTACGGACGAACACGCCGCAGCTTCGAGAGATTCGCCGCGAACTGTTGAATCTTCTGATCAGCAACCATCCGATGGACTGTCTGACATGCGAGAAAGTCGGGGCATGTGATCTGCAGAAACTCTGTTATGAGTATGGCGTCTCGACACCTTCGTATCCGTACGACCCTCCGAACATGCCGCTTGATGACCAAAATCCCATCATGGTGCGAGATCAATCGAAATGCATCAAGTGTGGCAAGTGCGTCCGTGTTTGCCGCGAAATCCAAGTTTCAAACGTGTTCGAGCACGTCGGGCGCGGTTTCACCTCGACGGTGACGACGGCCGGCGACCGTCCCATTTCGCGTGACTTCTGTCGTATGTGCGGCCAGTGTATTGCCATTTGCCCGACAGGCGCGCTTACCAACAAAGAGCTTGCCGGGTATCGCCCGTGGGAGTTGAAGAAAGTCCGCACGACGTGTCCGTTCTGCGGGACGGGTTGCACGTTCGATCTCAATGTCGACGTCAAGAATAATCGCGTGGTCGGGGTCACGCCGTGTGAGGATGCGCCGATCAACGGCACGCAACTCTGCGTGAAGGGTCGCTTTCACACCGACTTCATCAGCTCGGAGGAGCGGCAGCCGACGCCTCTTATCAAAAAAGACGGTAAGTTCGTCCCCGCGACGTGGAATGAGGCGATCAGCTTGATCGCGACCCGTTTCGGGGAGATCAAGGCGAAGCACGGCGCAGATGCGTTCGCGGGACTCTCATCGGCTCGATGTACGAACGAAGACAACTACATTTTCCAGAAATTTATACGCGCGGCGATCGGCACGAACAACGTCGATCACTGCGCACGAACTTGACACGCACCTACCGTTGCAGGTCTTGCAACCACGCTTGGTAGCGGAGCCATGACAAACTCCGTAAACGAAATACTCGACGCCGAACTGCTCTTCGTCATCGGATCCAACACGACAGAAGCACATCCGATCATCGGGAACAAGATGAAGCAAGCCGTCCGGAACGGGACGAAGCTTATCGTCGTCGACCCGCGCACGACAGAACTGGCGGCGATGGCAGATCTTCATCTGCGCCTCCGTTCCGGAAGCGACGCCGCGTTGATCAACGGCATGATGCACATCATCCTCCGCGAAGGCTGGGAGGATCGCGCGTACATTGAGGCGCGAACAGATGGATTCGAAGCCGTTCAGGAGCTCGTCAAAAACTACACGCCGGAGGTCGTCTCCGCGATTACCGATATTCCCGAGGACGACCTTTACGAAGCGGCGAAGCTCTATGCGAAACATCGCAAGGCGGGGATTTTCTACACGCTCGGCATCACGGAACATACGTCGGGCACGTCGAACGTCATGAATTTGGCGAACCTTGCGCTGATCACCGGGCACGTCGGCATCGAAAGCGCGGGGATCAACCCGCTCCGCGGACAGAACAACGTGCAGGGAGCCTGTGATATGGGCGCGCTTCCGGATGTCTATCCAGGATACCAAAAAGTCACCGATCCGGCTTCTATCGCCCGTTTCTCCGAGGTATGGGGCGTTTCTGTGAGCGAAAAGCTCGGACTGCGCATCCCGGAGATGCTCGATGGCGCCGTCGCGGGAGATATCAGAGCCATGTACGTCATGGGAGAAGACCCCGTACTCACTGACCCCGACGCCAACCACGTCAAAAAGGCGTTCGAGGCGATGGAGTTCGTCGTCGTCCAAGAGCTCTTCATGTCGGAGACGGCAAAGTTCGCCGACGTCATTCTCCCCGCCGCCTGCTATGCAGAGAAAGACGGCACATTCACCGCTTCGGAACGACGTGTCCAACGTGTGCGTAAGGCGGTCGAACCCCCTGGACAGGCAAAACAGGATTGGGAGATCATCGTCGCGATCGCCGAGAAAATGGGCGCCGAAGGATTCGATTTCCTCAACTCCGAGGAAATCTTTGAAGAAATCCGACGCGTCACGCCTCAATACGCCGGCATGACATACGAGCGTTTAGAAAAAGAACGAGGGCTTCAGTGGCCGTGTCCCACGTTGGATCATCCGGGCACAAAGTACCTCCACAAGGGTACGTTCCCGCGCGGCAAAGCGACGATGGTTCCTGTCGAATACAAAGGACCGGCGGAACACGTCTGTGACGAGTACCCGATCCTGCTGATCACGGGACGCAAGCTCGGCCACTACAACGTGACGACGCGTTATTCGGAACTGCTCGACTCGATCAACCCGTTCGAAGAAGCCGAGATCAATCCGCGCGAAGCGGAAGCACTGGGACTCTCCGAGCACGACACGATCCGCGTGACAAGTCGACGCGGGAGCATCGTGACGCGCGTGCAGATTACCGACCGTGTAAAGCCCGGCAGTATGTTCATGACCTTCCACTACCGCGAGTCGCCCGTCAATGAGTTGACACAATCGGCCTTCGACCCCATCACGCTGACAGGGGAATACAAAGTCTCCGCCGTCAAAATCGAAAAAGTCGAATGGAAAGACGCGCAATACGAGGACGAAGTCCAACGCTTCAAACGTTTGGAACTTCTGACAGAGTAACGCTCGCACGGTAGTAATCCAAAACTCATTAACCGCAAACGTAAAGAGGGGCAGTTTCTTCTGAAACTGCCCCTTAAACATGGCACAAAATCCAACAATTCGATATTAATTGAAAAATTGCTGCACACCGGTTTCAGGCGTGCAGTCCGGAAATTCGATAATAACTGAAAAATTGGACACGGGTGTGGAGCGTTCAGTCCAGAAATTCGATACTAATTGAAAAACTGTACACCGGGGTCGAGCTCCGAGATCGGGCTCCGGGGTCGAGCTCCGAGGTCGGGCCTTCCTGTGTCCCACGTGCGTTCAATTGACATTGAATGACGCGTAAACCTATAATTACAAAGATGTAGATTTTGAGGTGTCACCACTTAATATTGATTTTGCGGCTTACGGACGCCCTTGTATGATTTAGAGAAGGAGCAAAACATCATGTACGAAAAGGTCGACAGCAGTCTCGATTTTGTCCCTCGTGAATTGGAGGTTCTATCGTTTTGGAAAGATAACAATATTTTCGAGAAATCGGTAGAGATTCGGGAAAACGCTCCTATTTTTTCTTTTTTTGACGGCCCTCCGACGGCGAACGGTATGCCGCATGCCGGGCACGTCTTAACGCGTGCGATTAAAGACTTGATCCCTCGTTACAGGACGATGAAAGGATACCACGTTCCTCGGAAGGCCGGGTGGGATACACACGGTTTACCGGTCGAGCTCGAAGTGGAAAAGCGTCTCGGTCTCGACGGGAAGGAACAAATTGAAGAGTTTGGTATCGAAGAATTTATTCATGAGTGTAAGGAGTCTGTCTGGAAATACAAGACCGAGTGGGAAGAGATGTCGGAGCGCGTCGGCTTCTGGGCCGACATGGAGCATCCCTACGTCACCTACGAGGACGATTACATCGAGTCCGAGTGGTGGGCGCTCAAGACCATACACGAAAAGGGCCTGCTCTACAAGGGCCACAAGGTCGTGCCCTACTGCCCGCGCTGCGGAACCGCGCTCTCGTCGCACGAGGTTTCGCAGGGCTACAAATTGGTGCCGGACAGGTCCGCGTTCGTGCGCTTCCGCGTCAAGGGCCGCGAGAACACCTGGCTCTACGCGTGGACGACGACGCCTTGGACGCTTCCTTCGAACGTCGCGCTGTGCGTGAACCCCGACGCCGAGTACGCCGAGTTCGTTTCCGGCGGCAGGACGATCATCATGGGCAAGGCGCTGATCGCGTCCGTGCTCGGCGAGGGCGCCGAGTTCGAAATCGCCCGGACGATGCCCGGGCGCGAGCTCGTCGGCATCGAGTACGAGCCGCTGTTCGACTTCCAGCGCCCGCTCGTCGACAAGAGCGCGTGGCGCGTCGTCGCGGACGACTACGTCACGATGACCGACGGCACCGGCATCGTCCACCAGGCGCCGGCGTTCGGTGAGGACGACGCGCGCGTCGGGCGGGCGAACGACCTGCCGTTTTTGCAGCTGGTCGACCCCAAGGGGCAGATGACGAAGGAGACGCCGTGGGCGGGAAAATTCGTCAAGGACGCCGACCCGCTGATCGTCGAAATGCTCGAAAAGGACGGGCTGCTCGTCAAGACCGAGGGCTTCGAGCACGACTACCCGTTCTGCTGGCGCTGCGACACGCCGCTGATCTACTACGCGCGCTCGACGTGGTTCATCCGCATGACCGCCGTGCGCGACCGGCTGATCGCCGCGAACCGCTCGGTCAACTGGATGCCGGAGAACATCAGGGAAGGCCGCATGGGGAACTTCCTCGAAAACGTCCTCGACTGGGGGCTCTCGCGCGAGCGCTACTGGGGGACGCCGCTGCCCGTGTGGGTGTGCGAGTGCGGCCACAGGCACGTGATCGGCTCGCGCGCGGAGCTCGAGGCGCTCGGAAACGACGTGCCGAAGGACCTCGAACTCCACAGGCCCTACATCGACAGGATCACCATCCGCTGCGAACAGTGCGGCGGCACGATGCATAGGACCCCCGAGGTCATCGACTGCTGGTACGACTCCGGCTCGATGCCGTTCGCGCAGTGGCACTACCCCTTCGAGAACAAGGAGGTATTTGAAAACACGTTCCCGGCGGACTTCATCTCCGAGGCGATCGACCAGACGCGCGGCTGGTTCTACACGCTGCTCGCGATTTCGACGCTGCTGTTCGACTGCTCGTCGTTCAAAAACTGCCTCGTGCTCGGCCACGTGCAGGACAAGGACGGCGTCAAGATGTCCAAGCATAAGGGAAACGTCGTCGACCCGTGGGACGTATTGAACCGGCAGGGCGCGGATGCCGTGCGCTGGTATTTCTACGCGAACGGCGCGCCGTGGCTGCCGAGCCGCTTCTCGCACGAATTGGTCAGCGAGATGCAGCGCAAGTTCATGGGGACGCTCTGGAACACCTACGCGTTCTTCGCGCTCTACGCGTCGATCGACGACTACAAGCCCTTTGAACAGAAGGCGAACCCCGAGGACTTCTCGCTGATGGACAAATGGGTGCTCTCGAAGCTCCAGTCGCTGATCGCGTTCGTCGACGGGGGCATGGCGGATTACAGGATCACCGAGACCTCGCGCGCGATCGCCCAGTTCGTCGACGATCTCTCGAACTGGTATGTGCGCCGCTGCCGCGAGCGGTTCTGGGGCAAGGGGCTCGCGGGGGACAAGCTCGCCGCGTTCGAGACGCTCTACACGGTTTTGACGAAGCTCTGCGGCCTCCTGGCGCCGTACATCCCGTTCATGACCGAGACGATGTACCGGAACCTCGTCGTCGGGAACATCCCGGGCGCGCCGGAATCGGTGCACCTGACGGACTTCCCGGCCGCGGACCTGTCGCTCGTCGATAAGGCGCTCGAGGACGAGATGGAGCTCGTGATCTCTGCCGTGCAGCTCGGCCGCGCGTGCCGCAGCGCCGCGAACATGAAGGTGCGCCAGCCCGCGCGCGCGCTCTACGTCAAGGGCGCGAAGCTGCCCGCGAAGATGGCGGAATTGATCGAGGACGAACTGAACGTCAAGGCCGTGCACTTCGTCGACGACGCGCGCGCGTTCACGACCTACAGGATCAAGCCGCAGATGCGCACCGTCGGCCCGCGCTACGGGAAATTGCTCGGGAAGATCGGGGTCGCGCTGCTCGACATGGACGGAAACGACGTGGTCGACGCGTTCGACCGCGGCGAAACGCTGAAATTTGAAATCGACGGCACCGAGGTCGAGCTCGGCCGCGACGACACGCTGATCGAGCCGATGCAGAAGCCCGGCTTCGTTGCAGAGACCGACCGCGGCGTGACCTGCGTGCTCGACACGAACCTGACCGAGGAATTGATCGAGGAGGGCTTCGTGCGCGAGGTGATCTCGAAGCTGCAGACGATGCGCAAGGAGGCGGGGTTCGAGGTCGTCGACCGGATCAGGGTCGGGTATAATACGACCGACAAGCTCGCGGGCATCATCCGGCGCGCCGCGGACGAGATCGGAAAGGCCGTGCTCGCGGAAACGCTCTCGGAGGGCGAGCTGCCGGAGGGGGCGTATGTCAAGGAGTGGTCGATCAACGGGGAGATGGCGACCTTGGCTGTCCAGAGGTAAATCAAAAGAGAGCGGTTCGCGCCGCTCTCTTGTATTTTTGGCGGAGGCCACGCCGGAGGCGGGGCTGGAGGGGGAGGACACGGAGTCCCGCAGCCCGGAGCCCGCGTTTTGCGAAGCAAAAGGCGGGCGAAAATCAGAATTCCGCGTTCCTCGTCGTCCTCGGGAACGGAAGCACGTCGCGTATGTTTGAAATGCCGGTCAGATACATGATCAGCCGCTCGAACCCCATGCCGAAGCCCGCGTGCTTGCAGCTTCCGTACTTGCGGAGCTCGAGGTACCACCAGTAGTCCTCGGGCTTCATGCCCATCTCCTCGATGCGGCGCGTGAGCACGTCGAGCCGCTCCTCCCTCTGGCTGCCGCCGCAGAGCTCGCCGACGCCGGGGACCAGCAGATCGGCCGCGGCGACGGTCCTGCCGTCCTCGTTCATGCGCATGTAGAACGCCTTGATCTCCTTCGGGTAGTCGGTCACGAACACCGGCTTTCCGAAGTGCTTCTCGGTCAGGTACCGCTCGTGCTCGGTCTGCAAATCGCACCCCCAGAACACCGGATACTCGAACGCCTGGCCACAGCTTTTGAGAATCTCGACCGCGTCGGTGTAGCTGACCCTGGCGAAATCCGCGTCGCGCACGGCCTCGAGGCGAGCAATCAGGCCCTTGTCGACGAAGCTGTTCAGGAATTCGAGCTCCGCGCCGGCCTCCTCGAGCACCGTCGAGAGCACGGACTTGATCATCTCCTCCTGCAGGTCCATGTCCTCCTTCAAGGTCGCGAACGCGATCTCCGGCTCGATCATCCAGAACTCGGCCGCGTGGCGCGGCGTGTAGCTGTTCTCGGCGCGGAAGGTCGGGCCGAACGTGTAGACGTTCCGGAACGCGAGCGCGAGACACTCGCAGTTGAGCTGTCCGGACACGGTCAGGCTCACGGGCTTTGCGAAGAAGTCCTTGTCGAAATCGACCGCGCCGTCGGGGAGCCTCGGCGGGTCGGCGGCGTCGAGCGTCGTCACGCGGAACATCTCGCCCGCGCCCTCGCAGTCGCTGCCGGTCAATATCGGCGTGTGCACGTAGACGAAGCCGCGGTCGTGGAAGAAGCTGTGGATCGCCTGCGCAGCGACCGAGCGCACGCGGAACGCGCACTGGAACAGGTTCGCGCGCGGGCGCAGGTGCTGTATCGTGCGCAGGTACTCGAGAGAGTGGCGCTTCTTCTGCAGCGGGTAGTCGCTCGGGCTCTCGCCGAGGACGGTCACATGTTCCGCCTTCAATTCAAACGGCTGCTGCATGCCGGGCGTCGGAACGAGCGTCCCGACGGCCTCGACCGCCGCGCCGACGGAGATCTTCCTCGTCAGCTCCCGGTAGTCGGGAATCGAATTTTCCTCCAGAACGATCTGGAGATTTTTGAAATGGCTTCCGTCGTTGAGCTCGACGAACGCGAAGCTCTTCGACTCGCGCATCGTGCGCACCCAGCCGCTGACCTTGATCTCCGCGACCGGCGCCGAGGGGGGTGAAGCAAACAGTTCCCGAACAAGTGTCGTCATCGGTGAATCCCTCTTTCACGGTAATGGATAATATTATACCCGCGCCGCGTCAATCCGTCAAATCAATGTTTTAATCCGTCAGATCGATGTTTTCGCGGCCGAACACGTCGTAGCTCATCTCGATTGCCTTGCGCGCCGCGCCGCTGGCTCCGGTTGCGCCGAACGCGGCCGCCGCCGGGCCTTGCTCGCCCTCGAGCCGGAGGAACAGCTTCACCGGCTGGCCGAACGCGTCCTCGAACGCCTTTTCGAGCGCCGGCTGCCTGCGCTCGAGCATCTTCATGAACATCAGCTGCGGCTTCGGGAACTCGGCGACGAGCGCGCCGTCCGAGAAACCCGCGAAGCGCATGCCCTCGAGCGCCTTGCGCAGCGACGGGTTTTCGCTCGCGATCGTCTCGAGCGCCTTCAAATACGCGTCCGGCACGGCCGCGGGCCTCGCGGCGGGCTTCGGGGCGGCTTTTTGCGGCGCTTCGGGCTTCGCCGGGGCGGGCGGCGCGGGGGCCTTCGCAGGCGTGGGCATAGCGCCGGACCCGAGCGCCCTCTCGACGCGCGCGAGCCGCTCCCCGAGCGCGGCGTCGCCCTCCTTCTCCGGGTGGCACGCGCGCACCGCGAGCAGCTCGAGCAGCGCCCGCGGGCTCCCGATCCACTTCATGTCCGGCTCCGCGCGCAGAAACAGCTCCATCAGCCGGAACAGCTGGCTGCGCTCGGCGTGCGCGGCCTGTTCTCGGAAGCGGTTCGCGTCCTCCGCGGTGCATTCGAGCAAGCCCGCGAGCGCGTCGCCCGCGACCTGCGCGAGCAAGAGCGAGCGAAGATGCCCCGCGACGTCGCGCGCGAACACCTGCGCGTCGAGCCCGTCCCGGAGCAGCCGGTCGATCAAGAGAATCGCCGTGCGCGCGTCGTATCCGATCAGCGCGTCCGCGAACTCGAACAGAAACGGCGTTCCGGCCGTGCCGAGCGCGTCGCGGACGAGCGCGATGTCCACCTCGCCGTCGGTGTACGAGAGGCAGACGTCCAGTATGCTCAGCGCGTCCCGCATCGCGCCCTCCGCCGCGCGCGCGATCTCCGAGAGCGCCTCCTCGGTCGCCGTCCGGCCGATGCCGCCCAACACGACCATCATCCTCTCGACGATCGTGTCCGCCGGGAGGCGCTTGAAGTCGAACCGCTGGCAGCGCGAGAGGATCGTCGCCGGCAATTTCTGCGGCTCGGTCGTCGCCAGGATGAACACCGCGTGGCGCGGCGGCTCCTCGAGCGTCTTGAGCAGCGCGTTGAACGCCCCGGTCGAGAGCATGTGCACCTCGTCGATGATGTATACGCGGTACTTCGCGACCGCCGGCGGGTAGTTCACCTTCTCGCGCAGGTCGCGGATCTCGTCGACGCCGTTGTTCGACGCCGCGTCGATCTCGAGCACGTCCATCGAGTTCTCGGCCTTGAGCGCGACGCAGGTCGGGCACACGCCGCACGGGTCGCCGTGCGACGGGTTTTCGCAGTTGATCGCGCGCGCGAGCACCTTCGCCGCGGTCGTCTTCCCGGTGCCGCGCGTGCCCGAAAACAGGTACGCGTGCGCGACGCGCCCGGTCTCCACCTGCCGCCGCAGCGTCTTTACGACCGCGTCCTGGCCGACGATCTCCGAAAACGTGCTCGGCCGCCACTGGCGGTACAGCGCCTGATAGCTCATGACAAACCCCCCGGAACAAATGCAGGCAATCCCTGATTTATTCGGCGGCAGGCTTGCCGGTCGCTTTTCCGCCCCCACGGTGTCGCACGCGCGGTCAACGTAGCTCCGAACCGCTACGCCTCCCTTGCGGCTCCGGGGGGACGAAAAATCGCCTCGGCAATCCACCACCTCATACAATCAGTGCTTACCTTTTTAGAATTCTCCTCCTATAATATATCAAAAACCCCGAAAACAAAAGAAGTTTTACAGCAACCTAAAAACTTTTCCGAAAAAGCATGCTATAATGCAAGGGGCTGAGCAAATGGCATCGGAGGGATTTGATGAAGCGCATCGTGCTGACCGGGGGCGGAACGGCGGGTCACGTCACGCCGAACCTCGCGCTGATTCCCAGGCTTCTCGAGGCGGGCTGGGAGGTCCACTACGTAGGCGAGGAGGACGGCGTCGAGCAGAAGCTGGTCAAGGACATCCCCGGCGTCACCTACCACCGCGTGACCTGCGGAAAGCTCCGGCGGTACTTCGACGTTCGGAATTTTTCCGATCCGATCCGGGTCATCAAGGGCGTCCGGCAGGCCTCCAAGCTGATGAAGCGGCTCAACCCGAACATCGTGTTCTCGAAGGGCGGCTTCGTGTCGGTGCCGGTCGTCTACGGAGCGAGGCTCAACAAGGTCCCGGTCGTGATCCACGAGAGCGACATGACGCCGGGCCTCGCGAACAAGCTGTCCGCGCCGTTTGCAAAGCTCGTGCTCTGCACGTTCCCCGAGGCGGCGAAGCTGATGGGCGACAAGGGCGTCTACACCGGCACGCCGATCCGCCCCGAAATCCTGTCCGGCAGCCGCGAGAAGGGGCTGCGCACGTTCGGCTTCTCGGACGGGCGGCCGGTCCTGATGGTCACGGGCGGCTCGTCGGGCGCGCAGGCGATCAACAAGGTCGTGCGCGAGGCGCTGCCGAAGTTGCTCGATTCGTTCCAGGTGCTGCACCTGTGCGGTCCGGGAAACGCCGACGAGGCGCTCGAGGGAACCGCCGGCTACGTTCAGTGCGAATACCTCGACCGCGAGATGGCCGACGCCTACGCCTGCGCGAACATACTCGTCTCCCGCGCGGGGTCGAACACGCTGTGCGAGATACTGGCGCTTCGAAAGCCCGCGCTGCTCATCCCCTACCCGAAGGGCGCGAGCCGCGGCGACCAGATCGTAAACGCCAGATCGTTTGAAAAGCGCGGGCTGAGCCACGTGCTGATGCAGGAGGATTTGACCGCCGAGACGCTCTCGACCGCCGTCGTCAAGCTCTACAAGGAGCGCGGCGCGCTCTACGAGAACATGGACCGCGAGCCGACCGCGAACGGCGTGGAGAATGTGCTCAGGGAGATATTTAAGGCCGCGAGAGCGGAATAGCAAAAAAACGAGCTCCCGTTCGTCGGGGGCTCGCTTTTTGCGCACCTTTTGTTAGGTGGCGGGCGCTGCGGGGACTTCGGCGGCGGGCGCCTCGGTCGGCACCGTGGCGGGGGCCTCGGTCGCAGCGGCGGGCGCCTCGGTCGGAACCACCGGCACCTCGGTCGCCGCTACGGGCGCCTCGGTCGCGGCGGGCGCCGGAGCCTTCGCACAGCCGGTCATCGCCAGCGCAAGCACGCAGAGAACCATCGCGAAAATCAGAGCCTTTTTCATTTTCCTATCCCTCCAGATATCCTCGTTGCTGTCTCTTGTCCAGACATGGACTAGTATATCCGGCCGAATGATAGATTATGACATGAAAATATGAACGATCGGTAAAATGCTGCCACAGATTCGAAATATAACCTCTTTTTCCTAAATTTGCCATAGTTCGAACGAGGCGTCCGAGGGCATTCGCCAATCCCCGCGCGGCGACAGCGAGACGCTGCCGACCTTCGGCCCGTCGGGCATGCAGGACCGCTTGAACTGCTGCTGGAAGAAGCGCCGGAGGAACACCTTGAGCCATTTGCGAATCTCGTCCTCGCCGTATTCGCCCCGGAACGCGAGCAGCGCGAGTCGGAGCACCTTTTCGGGCGCGGAGCGCCTGCGCAGGAAGTGGTACAGGAAGAAGTCGTGCAGCCGGTAGGGGCCGACGAGGTCCTCGGTCCTTTGCGCGATTTTTCCGTCCTCCGGCGGGAGGAGCTCGGGGCTGACCGGCGTGTCGAGCACGTCGAGAAGCGCCGCGCGAAGCCGTGCATCCTCCGCCCGAGAAGCCTCGTGGCGGACGAGATGCCGGATCAGCGTCTTCGGGATCGACGCGTTGACCGCATACATGCTCATGTGGTCGCCGTTGTAGGTCGCCCAGCCGAGCGCGCTCTCGGACAGGTCGCCGGTTCCGACGACGAGCCCGCCCTCTATGTTCGCCAGGTCCATCAGCACCTGCGTGCGCTCGCGCGCCTGCGCGTTTTCGTAGGCGGCGGAGCGGTCGCCTGGCGGCAGGCCGATGTCCCCGAGGTGCTGGAGCACGGCCTTCTCGATGTTGATCTCTCGGAACTCCGCGCCGATCAGAAACGCGAGCGCTTCGGCGTTTCGGCGCGTGCGGGAGGTCGTCCCGAAGCACGGCATCGTGACCGCGAGCAGCGCCTTTTCGGGAAGCCCCGCGAGTTTTATTGCGCGCGCGGCCGCGATCAGCGCGAGCGTCGAGTCGAGCCCGCCCGACACGCCGAGCACCGCCCGCTTCGCGTGGGTGTGGCGGAGCCGCTTCGCGAGCGCGTGCGCCTGGATGGACAGGATCTCCTCCGCGCGCTCGGACAAATGCTCCGGGTCGTCCGGCACGAACGGCGCGGGGTCGATGGTCCGCCGGAGCTCGAGCCTCCGAATTTCCGTCGAAAACGGCACCTCGAAGTGCTCGTCGAAGGCGTCGCGGAAGCCGGTCGTCGCGCGCCGCTCGCCCGCGAGGAATTTGACGTCGACGTCCCCGCAGATCAGCCCCCCGGCGAACGGCTCGGACTCGGCGAGCCGGGTTCCGTACTCGTAGATCATCGAGTGCCCGGCGAACACGACGTCCTGCGTCGACTCGTCCGGCCCCGCGCCCGCGTAGACGTAGCCCGCCGCGAGCCGCGCGGACTGCGATTCGACGAGCAGACGCCTGTACGCGCGCTTGCCGGCCAGCGCGTCGCTCGCCGACGGGTTGACGAGAAGCGTCGCGCCCGCGAGCGCGTGCCGTATGCCGGTCGGGTTCGGCGCCCACAGATCCTCGCAGATTTCGAGCGCGGCCGAGAACTCCGGCATCTCGCGCGCGCGGAAGATCAGGTTGCGCGAGAACGGGACTTCCTCGCCGAGCAGGCGCAATTTCCGAAGCTCCGGAAAGCCCGGCGCGAAGTGGCGGAGCTCGTAGAACTCCTGATAGTTCGGCAGATTCGTCTTCGGCACGACGCCGAGCGCGCGCCCGCCCTTCAGGACCGCCGCGCAGTTAAACAGGCAGTTGCCGTGCGCGACCGGGAGGCCGACGATTACGAGCATGTCGAGACCGCGCGTGCCCTCGGCGACGATGTTCAGCCCGTCGAGCGCGCCGCGGATCAGCGCGTCCGACAGCAGCAGATCGCCCGCGGTGTAGCCGGTGACCGACAGCTCCGGAAACGCGCAGAGGCTCGCGCCGTTCTCGGCGGCCTCCTTCGCGAGCCGTACAATCTCCCCCGCGTTGAACATGGGATCGGCCACCGCGAGCGCGGGCGTCGCCGCGCACACGCGCACAAATCCGTCAAACATCGGAACCCCTCCCTTATAGCGGCCGCTTCTCCGGAACGCCGGCGCGCCGCGGGTATTTGCCGGGCGTTCGAGCGATCTTTTCGACGGCGACGATGTTGTGCGCCCAGTCGCGCCCGGGGATTTCGACCGGGAACACCCGCTCGACGCGCCCGCCGAGCAGTTCGATCGCCGCGCGCGCCCCGTCGAGCTCGTCCGAAACGCCCGGCCCCTTCCACGCGAGCATGCGGCCGCCGACCTTCACAAGCGGCAGCATCAGTTCCGCGAGCACGTTCATCGGCGCGACCGCGCGCGACACCGCCGCGTCGAACGACTCGCGCAAAGGCCCGGCCCCCGCGTCCTCCGCGCGCAGGGAAATCGCCTCGGCATTGAGCTTCAATGCGCCGATCGCGGATTTCAGAAACTCGACGCGCCTTCCCTGCGAATCCATCAGCAGAAACCGCGCCTCCGGAAGATAGATCGAAAGCGGCACGCCCGGAAAGCCCGCGCCGCTGCCGATGTCGACGCAATTTTGGAGATCTGCGAGCAGCGGCAGCGCCGACAGCGAGTCGAGATAGTTTCGATCGACCGCCTCGTTTATATCCTCCGGCACGCGCGTCAGGTTCATCCGCGCGTTCGCCTCCGTCAAAATCGCGTGAAATTCGGCGAGCGCGGCAACTTTTTCGGGATCGGCGGGCAGCCCCATCGCCGCGAGCCGAGAGCGGAGCAGCTCAAGCATCGCGCTTCTCCTCCCTGCGCCGCTTCTCGAGCCAGATGGTCAAGACCGCCATGTCGCCCGGCGAAACGCCCGGAATCCGCGACGCCTGCCCGAGCGACGGCGGCCTGAGCCGATCGAGCTTCTGCCTGGCCTCGATCCGGAGGCCGGACATGTTCAGGTAGTCCGCGTCCTGCGGCAGCGGCGTCGACTCGAGCCTGCGGAAGCGGCGCTCGTCCGAGGCCTGCCGCTTGATGTAGCCCTCGTAGCGTATCTCGGTCTCGAGCTGATGCCCGATCTCCGGCGCGATCTCCGGAAGCTCGCCCCGCAGCGCGTCGAAGCTGTTCTCCGGCCTCCTGAGCATGTCGACGAGATGCTTCGCCTCGAGGATCGCCCGCGCGCGCCCGGTCTCGTCGCGCTTGCGGAGCATCCTCTCGTAGCGTTCCCTCGTCGCGAGCCCGGCCCGATAGCCGCGCTCGGTCAGCCGGAAATCGGCGTTGTCCTGCCTAAGCAGCAGCCGGTATTCGGCGCGCGAGGTCATCATGCGGTACGGCTCGTCGACGCCCTTCGTCACGAGGTCGTCGACGAGCACGCCGAGGTACGCGTCCGCGCGCGTGAGGACCAGCGGCTCCGCGCCCCTGAGCCGCAGCGAGGCGTTCAGCCCCGCGTACAGCCCCTGCGCCGCGGCCTCCTCGTAGCCGGAGGTGCCGTTGACCTGCCCGGCGAAGTAGAGCCCGTCGATGTGCCGCGCGGCGAGGGTGTTCTTGAGCGCCGTCGGGTCGATGCAGTCGTACTCGATCGCGTACGCGAGCCGGAGCAGCCGCGCATGCTCGAGACCCGGCACCGTCGCGTAGAACGCGCGCTGCACGTCCTCGGGCATCGAGGTCGACAGCCCCTGCGCGTACCATTCGACGGTGTCCAGTCCCTCCGGCTCGAGGAACACCGGGTGGCGCTCCTTGTCCGCGAAGCGCACGACCTTGTCCTCGATCGACGGGCAGTAGCGCGCGCCGGTTCCCTTAATCGCCCCGGTGTACATCGGCGCGCGGTGCAGGTTTTGAAGCAAAATTTCATGCGTCGCGGGCGTCGTGTAGGTCAGATAGCACAGCGCGCGGTTCGTGAGCGACGCCGGATCGGTCATGAACGAGAACGGCAGAATCGGTTCGTCGCCCGGCTGCGGCTCCATCTTCGAGAAGTCGACCGTGCGCCCGTCGAGCCGGGCCGGGGTGCCCGTCTTGAACCGACGCAGCTCGAAGCCGAGGTCGCGCAGGTTCTCCGTCAGCGGCCCTGCCGGGACGAGGCCCTGCGGCCCGCCCATCCACGAGCACTCGCCGATGATGATGCGGCTCTTCAGATACACGCCGGCGCAGACGATTGCCGCGCGGCAGGAAATCTCCGCGCCGGTCGTCGTCCTGACGCCGGACACGCGGCCGTTCGCCGTCCGTATCTCCGCAATCTCGGCCTGCCGGAGCTCGAGGTTCTCGCACGCGTCGACGGCGAGCCGCATCCTCCGCCGGTAGCGCAGCTTGTCCGCCTGCGCGCGCAGCGAGTGCACCGCCGGGCCCTTGCCGGTGTTCAGCATCCGCGACTGTATGAACGTGTCGTCGATCGCGAGCCCCATCTCGCCGCCGAGCGCGTCGAGTTCCCGGACGAGGTGCCCCTTGCCGGTGCCGCCGATCGACGGGTTGCACGGCATCAGCGCGAGCGCGTCGAGGTTCAGCGTGACCAAGAGCGTCTTGAATCCCATCCGCGCCGAGGCCAGCGCCGCCTCGCAGCCCGCGTGCCCCGCGCCGATGACGATGGTGTCGTAATTCTCCAAGCTCCGTCCCCCTATATGGATTGGCCGAGTACCATCTCGATGTCCGATCGCGAAACGCGCGCCGCCGGGAACGCCCCGGCGTTCGCCGCGCCCGCCGCGCACGCGATCATCATCGACCGTTCGTCGGAATATCCTTTGAAAGCGGCGTATAGAAATCCCGCGAGAAAGCTGTCGCCGGAGCCGACCGGGTTCACGGCCTCGATCCTCGGCGCCGGACAGTATTTCTGGACGCCCTCCCGGATCAGGCAGCAGCCGCGCGCGCCCATGGACAAGAGCACCGCGCCGACGCCGGATTTTATCAGTTCTTCCGCGGCGTCCGGCTCGGGCGATCCGACGAGCGAGACAAGCTCCCCCTCGTTCGGCTTCAGAAGGTCCGGGAGCCCCCGGACGCCCTCAAGCAGCGCCGGGCCGTTCGAGTCGAGCGCGGTTTGGACGCCCATCTCCCGCGCGCGGCGCAGTATGCCCGGCACGCGCCCCGCCGCCCGGCCGCAGCTCGCCGAGCCCGCGACGACGAGCGCCCTCGCGCCCGGGAGAACCGAAAACAGCCGGCCCTCCAGCTCGTCCAATTCCGCGTCCGACAGCTCCGAGCCCGCCCGATAGTCGACCCTCTGCTCAAAATCCCGCTCCCGGACCCGCGTGTCGATCACGCGCGTCTCGGGTTTGACCGGCACCGGAAGCACCTCGACGCCCTCGCCCCGGGCGAGCGACAGGAATTTGTCCCCCGCCGCGCCCCCGAGCGGGCACACCGCGAGCGAGCGGACGCCGAGCGCCGCGAGCACGCGCGCGACGTTCACGCCCTTGCCGCCGGTCTGCCACTCCTCGCGCCGGGCGGGGCCCCCGAATTCCCCGACCCAGAGCGTCCGGTCGAGGCACGGGTTCAGCGTCAGCGTCACAATGTCCATGGCTTCATTATAGCGCACCGGAAACGCGCCCGCAAACCCTCGCGAACATTTTACAGGCCCGCGCGCTTGCCGGGCCCTCCGCGAGATGGTAGAATGACACGGGAGTTTGTTCGGCGAGCGGAGGGACGGCATGGAAACGACGCTTTCGGAGCTCAGGGACGGGGAGCGCGGCGCCGTCACGCGCCTCGAGCTCGCGGGCCCGACGAAGCGGCGGCTGATCGAGATGGGCATCACGCCCGGCACGCGCGTGCAGGCGATGAAGCGCGCGCCGCTCGGCGACCCGATCGAGATCATGCTGCGCGGCTACACGCTGACGCTCCGCGCCGAGGACGCGCGCAGGATCTTTGTGAGGAGGGACGGCGCGTGAGCATCACGATCGCGCTCGCGGGCAATCCGAACAGCGGCAAGACCACGCTCTTCAACGCGCTGACCGGCTCGAACCAATACGTCGGCAACTGGCCGGGCGTGACGGTCGAGCGCAAGGAGGCGCGCTTTCAGATCGAGGGCGAGGAGGCGACGCTCGTCGACCTGCCCGGCGTCTACTCACTGTCCCCGTACTCCTTGGAGGAGAACATCACCCGCCACTTCATCGCGCAGCACGCGCCGGACGTCGTCATCAACATCGTCGACGCGACGAACATCGAGCGAAACCTCTACCTGACGCTGCAGCTGATGGAGCTCGAGCGCCCGGTCGTCGTCGCGCTGAACCTGATCGACGAGCTCGAACGGCAGGGCGTGAAGGTCGACTGCAGGAGGCTCTCGGCGCTGCTCGGCGTCCCGGTCGTGCCGATCTCGGCGAAGAAGAAGCAGGGCTTCGACGGCCTGTTCGCCGCGGTCTACCAGCAGGCGCACAGCCCGGTCGTCTCCTACCCCGCCCGGCGCTACGACGAGGCGACGCGCGCGGCGATCAACGAGATCGTTGCGGCGCTCGGCGGCCTCTCGAGCCACAGCGCGTTCGACCTGGACGAGCACCGCGCCCACCGCGACGAGGAGGAGCGCGACGACGACCACACGCCGTTCGCCGAGCACCGGCACATCGGCGGCTACCACGACGAGGGCGACCGCGACTTCGCGCCGCCGACGACGTGGGTCGCGCTGAAGATCCTCGAGGGCGACGAGGAGATCGCCGGCGCCGCGCAGCTCTCCCCGGCGCAGAAAAGGCGGATTCGAAAGGCCATCGATGCCTACGTCGCGCACGGGCGGACGATCCACCCCGGCATCGACCAACTGACGCTCGTCGTCGACGCGCGCTACGAGGCGATCGAGCGGACGCTTAGGGAGGCGGGCTTTCCGCGCAGGGAGGAGCGCGAGGTCTCGCTGTCGGACAGGATCGACAGGGTGCTCACGCACAAAGTGCTCGCGTTCCCGATTTTCCTGCTCCTCATGGCGCTCATGTTCTTCCTGACGTTCGGCTCCGTCGGCTCGACGCTCTCGGGGCTGACCGAGGAGATGATGGCGCTTTTGAGCGACGGCGCGGGCGCGGCGCTCCGGGCGGTCGGCTCGCCCGCGTGGATACGCTCGCTGATCGTCGACGGCGTGATGGCGGGCGTCGGCGGCGTGCTCGTGTTCCTGCCGCAGATATTGATCATCTTCCTGTTCATGTCGGTGCTCGAGGACAGCGGCTACATGAGCCGCGCGGCGTTCATCACCGACCGGCTGCTCCGAAAGCTCGGGCTCTCCGGGCGCTCGTTCATACCGATGCTGATGGGCTTTGGCTGCACGACGACGGCGGTCATCGCCGCGCGCGGCGTCGAGAACGAGCGCGACCGGAAGATGACGATCCTCTTGACGCCGTTCATGAGCTGCGGCGCGAAGCTGCCGGTGTACGCGCTGTTCACGGCCGCGTTTTTCCCGGGAAATCGCGGTCTGTGCGTATTGAGCCTCTACGTGCTCGGCATGATGATGATGATCGCCGTCGGACTGTTGCTTCGCAAGACCGCGTTTCGCCGCGGCGACACGCCGTTTGTGATGGAGCTCCCGAACTACCGGATGCCGACCGTCAAAAACGTCTCGCGGCGTCTCTGGGACCGCGCGAAGGACTTCCTGACCCGCGCCGGCACGGTCATCTTCGCGATGAGCGTCGTCGTGTGGTTTTTGCAGTCGTTCGCGCCGGATTTTCACATGGTCGCGGATTCCGCCAATTCGATCTTCGGGAGGATCGGCGCCGCGATCGCCCCGGTTTTCCGGCCGCTCGGCTTCGGCGACTGGGAGAAGAGCGTCGCGCTTTTGTCCGGGACGATCGCGAAGGAGGCGGTCGTGTCGACCATGCAGGTGCTCTACTCCGCGGAGACGACGCAGAGGCTCGGCGAGGTGCTCGCGACGAAGTTCACGCCGCTCTCGGCGTACGCGTTCCTCGTGTTCACGCTCTTGTACGTGCCCTGCGTGTCCGCGATCGCCGCGATCCGCCGCGAGATCGGCTCGTGGAGGCTGACGCTCCTGTCGATCGGGCTGCAGACCGGGACGGCGTACATCGTCGCGCTGATCGTCTACCAAGTCGGCCGGCTGTTTGCGGGGTGAGAAAATGACCTGGATTGCCTATGCGCTCGCGGGACTTGTGCTCCTGGCCGCCGCGTGGATCGCGGTGAAGGGCGTCGTCCGGTTCATCCGAACGAAGGGGCAGAGCGCGTGCGACAGCTGCCCATATGCCAACACGTGCGGAAAGACGAAGGGGGATTGCAAATGAAGCACATCTGTCCGAAGGGGTACAAAAGCGTGCTCGACCTGCGAGCGACGCAGCAGGCCATCAAGATTCTCAAGGACTGCTTTCAGCAGCAACTGAGCGCGGCGCTGAACCTCACGCGCGTGTCCGCGCCGCTGTTCGTGCGCAGGGACACGGGCCTGAACGACGACCTCTGCGGCGTCGAGCGCAAGGTGTCGTTCGACCGGCTCGATGCGCCCGGCGACGAGGTGCAGGTCGTGCAGTCGCTGGCGAAGTGGAAGCGGTTCGCGCTGGGCAAGTACCGCTATCCGGTCGGCTACGGGCTGTACACCGACATGAACGCGATCCGCCGCGACGAGGAGACCGACAACTTGCACTCGATCTACGTCGACCAGTGGGACTGGGAGAAGATTCTGACACGCGACGACCGCACGATCGACACGCTCGAGCGCACCGCCCAGCGCATACACGCCGCCGTGCTCGAGGCGGAAACCGTGCTGCACAGCCGCTATCCGGAACTGCAGCCCAGGCTCCCGGCGGAGCTCACGTTCGTGACGAGCGAGGAATTGCAGGGGACGTACCCGGTCCTGACGCCCGAGGAGCGCGAGCAGGCGTTTGTGAAGAAGCACCGCGCGGTGTTCGTCGAGCGCATCGGCTGGCCGCTCATGGACGGCAGGCCGCACGGCGTGCGCGCTCCGGACTACGACGACTGGGCGATCAACGGCGATTTGATCTACTACCACCCGGAGCTCGACTGCGCGCTCGAGATAAGCTCGATGGGCGTGCGCGTCGACGCCTCGAGCATGTTCAAGCAGCTGAACTTCGCCGGCGCGCGCGACCGGATGGACCTGCCGTTCCACCGCGCCGTCATGGAGGACCGGCTGCCGCTGACGATCGGCGGCGGCATCGGCCAGAGCCGGCTGTGCATGCTGCTGTTGCGGAAGGCGCACATCGGCGAGGTCCAGTGCTCGGTCTGGCCGGAGGGGGTTCCCGAAAGTCTAAAGGAGAACGGAATCGAGTTGCTGTAACAAAAACCGCCGGCGCAACGCCGGCGGTTTTTCCGGGTCTATGCGGCTTTCTTGAGCCCGCTCAGGAGCACATACCCCGCCCTTCCGGAGAGCGTCTTGATGTAGCCCCAGTTGCCGTCGGCCTTGTAGAGCAGTATGTATCCGTTCTTCGGGATCGAGCCGAGCCGCTTCGAGCTCGCGCTCGCGGACTGATAGACGGCGAGCGACGTGCTCTTGACGTAGTAGATGTTCGCGAGCCGGACGGCCCCGTAGGCCTCCAGATAGCCCGCGTACACATAGCCCTTGACGCCGCGCTCGGTGCAGACGTAGGCCATGCCGCCGCTGCGCCCGAGGTAGAACACCTTCGCGCCCTTCGGAAGCGTCGTCAGCACCTCGCCCCCGCTCGCCGCGTCGCGCAGCCTCGCGCCGTCGGCCGAGACCTTCAGGATGTTGACGGTTTTCGCAGCCGCGAGGGCCGAGAGCGGGGCCGTCAGAAAAACGAGCGCGAGCGCGACGCCGACGAGCGCCTTCCAACGCAGCTTTCCCATACACAACACCCCCTATGGCAATTCTAGCATACCCGAGGGGGCTTGTAAACGAATGTACGACAAACGCACAAAAATTTCAAGGCCGCGCCTTTTTTGCGCGGCCTCGATTGTCGACCAAGGATTGCAGAACCTCCTGTAAAATCGAAACCGACGACATGTGCGTCGGTTTCGCGCATTTCCCGGGAGCAAGTGCTTGCGCTTGTGGAGGGAAATGCCTACCCGCTCCGGTCGCCGCACGGAAATTCGTGAGAATTTCAGGCGACCGGCCCTCCGCGTTGAAAAACGAAGTTTTTCAACGCTTTTACGCCCCGTATCCGAGCAGCACGCGCGGCAGGAACAGCACGACGTCCGGCACGTAGGTGAGGATCGCGAGCACGGCGATCATCGCGGCGAGCGGCGTTTCGTGCCGGGAGCAGGTGTTACACGGCACCGGGCGGCAGGCGCTCCACCCGATTGAGGTGCTGGCCGTCGCACTGGCCGACCGCCCGGATGATGGACACTGAAAGGAAGACGCCTGCCGGTGATCAGGACAGAAGCGGTTGATTTACACTCGCAGGGCAGCGGCCAGGTGATTAATATCACGCAGGCGATCGCGCAAGCCGTTCAGAACAGCGGGCTGGGCAGTGGGATCGTGACGGTGTTCTGTCCCAGCGCGACCAGCGGAGTTACGACCATCGAGTATGAGGAAGGGGCGGTGCACGACTTCCAGCGCCTCTTCGATCAGCTCGCGCCGCCGGACCAGATGTATGAGCATCATCTGCGCTGGGGCGGCGGCAACGGGCACAGCCACGTGCGGGCAGCGCTGCTCGGCCCTTCGCTGACGATCCCATTCGTCAACCGGCGTCTGACGCTCGGCACCTGGCAGCAGATCGTGTTCGTGGATTTCGATGCGCGACCCCGGCAGCGGAGCCTGGTCGTGCAGATGATGGGCGAGTGAGCGGGCAGGCAAAGGGGGTGAGGGTTGCCAGTAGATTATTCTGAGCGCGTTATGGTCCAGCTTCAGGCCGCGATCCGACAGGTGCTCGACGAGCCGGACCTGGACGCGAGCCTCACGGCAATCGTGGACGCGATCTGCGCCCTGGGCTGGCGGCGGGCCGTTCTGGCGCTGTATTCCGATATAGACGAAATCAAAGTGCTGTTTACCTCTGGCACGGTGGACGAGCCGCCGGTGACAGCCGGGGCCGTCATCCCCGCCGCGATCTGGCAGCGCTACCTGGATGGCGATCTGGCAGCATACCGGGTCAGCGGCCTGTATTACATTCCGCAGGGGCAGCCGGGGAATGCCTGGCAGCGAGACGATCTGGTGTTTGCGCCGCTGCGGCGCGGGCAGGGCAGATCCTGCCACGCGGGGCGGCGGCTGTCCCGGTTCAGCGCACCTGCGCCAGC
>ENA-UOUL01001712-UOUL01001712.1-bioreactor-metagenome-genome-assembly--contig:-NODE-1712-length-28897-cov-12.227446_pt1 | contig 28897 bp, 32 predicted proteins | sample MGYA00249838_ERZ747220 | MGnify/ENA primary metagenome ERZ747220 (study PRJEB28778, sample SAMN05720191) | bioreactor metagenome | isolation source: Anaerobic biogas reactor | place: USA:Washington...
CAGACAACGGCACGGTAGGCCGTTTTTGTTTGCCTGTAACCCGAAGCTAATCCTAAACCAACTCAAGGAGGTTTTCAGATGTATACCGGAATCGACATTGGCTACAATGCCACCAAAGCGGTGACCGAGCGTCGTCGCACCACATTCCCCTCGGTGGTCGGCACCCCCGACCGCGCCAGCTTTGCCCTCAACGGCAACAGCGAACAGGCGTTGGTTCTTGTTGCGCCCACCCACGCCCTCATCGGCGAGGAAGCGGTAAATCAGTCGCGCTTCCTCAACCGGCGCGAGGACCGTCGCTGGATCGAGAGCGAGGAATGGTTGACCTTGTTCCACGCCGCCCTCACCGAACTAACGACTGCTACAGCCGTGGACATCGACTTGGTGACCGGTCTGCCTGTGGCCTTCTTCAGCGATAAGGCGCAAGTGCAGGAGCGGCTCTTGGGAGAGCATCGCGTGCAGCGCGAAGGCCGCCGTGGGCAACTCCTGCGCGTCACCAATGCGCGTGTCATCCCGCAGCCCTTTGGCTCACTCCTAGCCGAAGTCCTCGACGAACACGGGCAGATTCAGCGTCCCGACCTGGCACACGCTGCGGTGGGCCTCATCGACATCGGCGGCAAGACCTGCAACCTCTTGAGCGTCAGCCGTCTCTCCGAGATCGGGCGCGAGACCGCCAGTGTGAACGTCGGCGGCTGGACATTGGTGCGTGCGGTGCGCCAATGGCTGGCTCAAGCCTATCCGGGCTTGGACGACCTGCGTGATCACCAACTCGCCAGCGCGATCCAGGCGCGCAGCATCCGCTACTACGGCGAACCCGTGGCCGATTTCGCGACCGTCGTGGATGACCTCGCGGCTGACCTGGCTGGACAGATTCTCGGCGAAGCCTCGCACCTGTGGAACGGCGGAGCGACACTGGATGCTATTTGTCTCACCGGTGGAGGCGCTCTGCTCCTGGGGACGCACATCCAGCGCCATTGGCCACACGCCCAAGTCGTCGCCGAGCCAATCTACGGCAATGCGCTGGGTTACTGGAAGCTGGCGCGCCGTTTGTGGGGCAAGTAATACTTTTTCATACTGCCCGACACCAGAAGTTATGAAAAAGTATGCACAGATGAGGAGACCACGATGTTAGTACGACGCACTTTCAGTTTGGATACCCAACGTGACGCGGCGCTGCTCGCCTGGTTGGACGCCCAGGACAACCTCAGTGAGACTGTGCGCGCTGCACTGCGGAATCACTATGACGCATCCCAGGTGACGCTGGCCGACGTGTACCGCGCGGTGCAGGCCATGGAACAACGGTTGGCGGACGGGGTAGCTGTTGCTGCTCCGACCACCGCGCCCACTGAAGACCCTGACCTGGCCGAGGCGCTGGATCAGTTGGGACTGTGAACAAGAGGAGGTTAGCCAATGCGTAGTCTACGTCCGTATCTTGAATTGCGCGCTGATCTGGTGGAGTCGGTCCTGGGCGCACATCGCACGCCAGGGCGTGTGACCGGCGGCACAGTGGGACCGCGGCTGATTCGCTTCTACATCCAACCTGCGCCCCACGTGCGCTTTGTCAGCATCCAACGCTTGAGCGAGGATTTGGCGTTGGGTTTACGGGTTCCCCAGGTGCGCCTCAGCCGGGGCGTCGAAGGCGTCATCCTGGAATTCGACCACCCCGATCCCCGTCCGGTGACGTTGGCCGGTGTTCTGCAGGATGTATCGCCGCTGCCCATCGCCACGGCCTTGCTCGGCTTGAATGAGCACAGTACCCCCTTGCTGGCGCGGCTACCGTCGCCTGACGTAGCGCACATCCTCATCTCTGGGACGACGGGTTGCGGTAAGTCGGTGCTACTGCGTACCATTGCCGCCAGCTTGCTCCTGGGTAACACGCCGGAGGTTGTGCGGCTGTTGCTCATTGACCCGAAGGGGCGCACGTTCCCGGCGTCTTTCAACGCCCCACATCTGGTGCGCCCGGTCATCACTGAGCCGCAAGCCGCAGTGGAAGCCTTGCGCTCCCTCGTGCGCCTACTGACCGTCCGCGACCAGCGGGGCGAGACTTTGCCGCGCATTGTCATCTGCATCGACGAACTCGCCGATCTGGTGATGAGCGGTGACGGCGTCAGCGCGCCCCTGGAACGCCTGGTGCAGCGGGGACGCGAAGCCGGGCTACACCTGATCGCGGCGACGCAGCGCCCTTCGGCGGCGATCCTGTCCGGCATTGTGCGCGCCAACTTCCCGTTGCGAGTAGTAGGCAAGGTCGTCAGCGCCGACGATGCGCGTATCGCGGCGGGACGCGGAGGCACCGGGGCAGAACGCTTGCAGGGGCGTGGCGACTTCCTGGCCGTGTCTGGTGAGCAGGTGACCCGCTTCCAGGCTGCCCACAGTACAACGCAAGACTTGCCGGGCAATGGGCATATCCCCCAGGTTGTGCCGTTGGCCTTGCCTGAGCCTGAAATGGCAACGGAAGAAGCGCCAGTAGCCAGTGAGGACGATTTGGCGCAGTTAGCGGCGCGGCTTGCGCCCTGGTGGGCGCAGCACGGTGGCGAATGGGGCAGCAAGAGCAGGGCCCTGCACTATCTCTTTGGCGAGGATGTGTCAGCCGGGGGCTGGCACTGGCAGATGACACAGGCGGCGATTGACCGCCTCAATACTTCTTCTTCGTGAACTTCTACGGCCCTTATTCGTGCGAAACGGGGTTATGGGGCGTAGAAATTGGGGAAGAAGAAGATTTTTACCAGCAGGAGAGGAAACAATGCGTATTCGAGACAACGGCTATGACTATTACGATGAACGGCCACGATTAGGACAACGCTTGGGGCGGTTCGTGGCGCTGGTCGGCGTGGTGTTTGCGGTGGTGACGGCGGTGGTAGTCGTACAACGACTCAGCGATGACACGCTGGCGTTGATCATTGGGCTACTGCTGGCGGGTGTGCCCTTGCTGGTCATCATCGGACTGCTGATCTTTGTGCTGGCCCGGCGCGGACAGCGTCAGCCGCCGCCACAACAGATGACGATCCCGCCGATCATTATGCAAATTCCACAGCAGCCACAGCCACCGGCTTTGCCGGATTATGGTTTGCCTTGGGAAGGGGTGTCGCAACGCGCAGGGATGCGGCAGTGGGAGGTTATTGGGAATGAGGAATAAAGCAATATCTCGATAAGAACCTCTGGTATGTGGGATCAGGAGAAGATTGAATTGACAACTTGTGTAAAAATAGTGGGCTTTCCCCTCTTGATTTTGGCATGCCCACCAGGTATAATAAACATATAGCGGTGAATAAATACCGTGAAAAGGTCTGGGGCTAAGCGCTCCGATCCGCAGGAAGCCTTCAAGCCTGCGGCGTCCTGACCGGGCAACCGGAAAGGAAATGAAAGGGGAGGACTTGGAACTTCGGTTCCAGGTCCTCCCCTTTTTTGTTTCATATCAAGAATCCGGTAATTGTCAAGACCCTCGGTGAAGGAGTAATCTAGGCCAAAAACAGGCAGGGGGCAATTACCCGCGCCCTGATGAACTTTAAAAATTGAGTGCAGGTTAGCAGCTTCCTGATCGGATGCTGAGCTAGACGGCCCGTACAGGGCCGCATGGCGGGCCTGCGCGGTAGCGGCTCAGGTCAACAGCCCCTCCTCCAGGCAGGCCAACCGACCTTTGTGTAGCAGGGCAAAGATCAGGCGGGTCGCCTTGCGCGCGGTGAGCATGAGGGCGCGCCGGTGGGGATGGTCATGCGCTTCGTGGAACTTCTTCTGGTAGAAGCGTTGGTACTCGGGTTGGTAGCGCGGCAGGATGTAGGCGGATTGGACCAGCCAGAAACGCAGGTAGGGATTGCGCTCGCGGGCGAGGTGGGGCTGCAAGCCCTGGACGCGCCCAGAGTCTTGCTTGGGCCACCATAGCCCGGCGAGTTTGGCGACCGCCGCTTGCCCATCGCGATAGGTACGCGGGCGGTCGCACTGGGTGCGGCGGTCAAACTTGGTGCCGGTGGTGAAGCGCGTGGTGTCCTGGATTTCGGCCAGACAACCGGCGACCAAGAGCGGGCCCAAGCCTTTGAAGGTCAAGGCGCGCTGCGCTTCGGGGAGGGTGGCCAGTTCTGCGACCAGGAGACGCCGATACGTTTGTTGGTTGTCCGTCAACAAGCGAATGTGCGTCAAGGTGAGTTGGAGGACCTGATAGAGCGCCTCGCGGAGCGCGTCCGGCAGGGGATAGGAATCTTGGGCGACTTGGTGCAACTTACGCGCATTGTCCTGCGGCTCGCTGAGCTTATTGCGCGAGCGTTGCGCCAGGAGGGTCGTCAGTTCCTCGAGCGGAATATCGCTGAGTGCTTGCACGTCCGCGTATTCATCCAAGACGAACTGACTGGTGACGCCAAAGAGATTGCTGAAGGGTTGCACCTCGCGGCGTTGATACTCACTGCCCCACAGATAGAGGACGGAGAGGAAATAGGCTTTTTCGGCGGCGAGGGTATGGATCACGCGGACGTAGGCGCGGCTGAAGGTACGCAGGCGCAAGTAGCGATCGGCGAACTGATAGGGCTGTTTGACCCCCACGGCACGGTAGTAATGGTCAATCAGGCGCGCATCATCGGGATCGGTCTTGTCCTGTTCGGACAAGGCCTTGCGATAATTCTTGACGTGGGCCGGATTGAGCAAGGCCAACTGTGGGTCAAAGGACGCGAGTTCCGCATCGTGACTTATCTGGTAGAAAGCGTGCCACCAGTAGGGGCCGGTGGATTCGCCCACGGCGGTGAGGTGCACCGGGCTGGCGCGTTGCAGTTCGGCCAGCAAGTCCTGCTTGAGTTGCTGGTAGCCCGCCCAGTTGTTGGCGTAGGCGCGATGCCCCCAAATCCACTCCGGCGCGGGGCCGCGCAAGGCCACATCCAATCGATCCAGGCTGAAGTCAAAGGCCAACACCATTTCTGGCAGGGAAGTGCTCATAGCTTACCTCCTTTACACGTATGGAATGACGAATGTGTCGGCCGCATAGGGGTACACCCCAACACTGCCCGCCCGCAACAGCCTCGTGCTAATGAGAGCCTGGCTGCTCAGACGGGGACAACCCCTGGCTTCGGATGATCCGAACTGCTACAGCCAGCGCCGTCCAGGCAGCTACTCACGATCCGTGTTAGAAGCACACGGCGGGGCGCGGGGTGACTCACTTGATGAGAAGACACCGGTTTGCACCGGGCCACCAGGAGAGAAAGAACACCCTCGCCACCGACAACTGATCGTCATCAATTGTATCCGAGGTTGGGGTGTACGCCTATGCCGCCCACCTGTTACTCAAGGCTTAAAGAACTATCTTTTGGATTATTTTATACGAGGGGAGAAGTCAAAAATGGTAATAGCGAAATCGGAATTCGGGCAGCTCGCGATCGGGGACGCGACCGGCGATATATCGAATGAAGAAGAGGGGACGGAGCTATGACTACACAAAAAACTGATTATCACCAAACCGCCGACGTGTCTATGCCTGGCAGCGGGGACACGTCGGCGGGAACGGCAACCACCAAAGGCGATTACGCTTTCAGTATACCATCTTTGGCCGCCGATGACAACGCCGAAACGCCCTACAATGAGGCAATTGTCCAATGTCTCTTAATTCTTGCCCGACGTGGGCGCGCTGTGAGAGAGGCACAACAAGCAGCAGCACTGGCTTCCGGGTCCGAGCTGCCGCAATGAACGCGGTGCGGCTCGATGAATGGGGCGCGCCGTTACGCTGGTTTATGCAGACGCGATCCCCGATGGCGCGGACGATGCGATAGTAAGTGGGCGGTAAGATAGCGGGTATACATAGCTGGGGAAATCTCCTGATTCAGTGCCTGGGTGAAAGCGACCGGCGCAAGTTACCAGATTGCGCTATACGATTTTGAGTCTTGACAAGTTCCCCATAGTGAACTATAATTGACAGTATGACAGATAAACCAAAAGAGCAACCAAGCGGATACACAGCGGCGACGTTGGCAGCGCAAGCCGGAGTAAGTAAAGTGTATGTTGCGCGGCTTTGTCGCAATAACAAGTTACAGTGTGAACGTATGGGAAACGTTTGGTTTATCCGTTACGAAGTCGGGGCGGCCTGGCTCGCAGCACGTAAAGCCAAGTCGCAACCTTAACACACCCTATAACGAGAGCGTCCCTAGGAGATGCTGGTAACACCTCCTAGGGACTGACTCCGACCGTCAAGCAGACTGACGGGGAGCTACTCACAGTATACCACGGGCGACCCATGCACGCAAAGGCATGGCGGCCTGTTGGTATACCTAAAAGCGCCTACCTGTCATTTGACGGGTGGGCGCTTTTCGTTTCTCAACTGTCAAGCACAGGAAAGGGGTTATCAGAATGACGAAGAAAATCACAGAACAAGACTTTTACTTGGACAAGCCGGCAATGCTAGGGATACGCGGGTGGTCTTTGCTTATCCCGTCAGTGTTAGCAGCAATCGGCTTTTGTGCGTTTGCGGTGTTGGCCTTTTCGTTCGGGGAAGGACACAAACGCAATCAAGGGGGTGTAGAATGACCACAAAGAATGCTATCGTATACGCAAGAGTCAGCACGGATGATCAAGCCGACAAGGGGTTTTCCCTGGCGGCGCAAGTGGACGCGGGGCGCAAGTACGCCGATGCCCACGGGATGACCGTAACGCAAGAACTGATTGACGACGGGGTATCCGGTGCGACGGCCTTCAGTGAACGGCCCGCCGGAGCAACGGCCTTGGCGCTGTTGCGAAATGGTAAGGCGCAAGCCCTCATTGTTCAGAACGTTGACCGGCTATCCCGTGACGTGGTAGACTTGCTTGTAACGATCCGGGCGCTATTGCGGGCGGGTGTCGAAGTGCATTGTCTTGACCTGGGGCGGGTGACTTCCGAATATGATATTATGCTTGTGATCCGGGGCTGGCAAGGCAGCGATGAACGCCAGAAAATAAACCGGCGTATGATGGGCGGTAAACGCCAAAAAGCTTCGGAAGGCATGGTGATATGCACAAGCCGACCGCCGTATGGTTATGACTATGAGCGTGATGAAAAAGGGCGGGTAGTCAACTTTACCATAAACGAAGAAAAAGCGGCGATAGTGCGACTTATCTTTCGATTGTACACAGAAGGTGACGGAAAAATCGGCCCATTATCTCTGCGCGGGGTAGGGCGACGGCTAACCGAAAGCGGGATTGCACTCCCCTGGGCAACGCGGGCGGGGCGGATAGGATGGACTGCTACAACCGTGACGCGCATCTTACAGAATCGCGCCTATCGCGGCGAATGGCAATACACAGCAAAGGCAAGCGGCGACCTACCAGAAGAAACCTTCATAATCGCTATCCCGGCGATTGTGGACGAAGCAACCTGGGAGGCGGCGCAAGTGCAAATGAAGCGCAACACACGCAAGTCCAAGCGCAACGGTAAGCGTGAATATCTCTTGACTGGCATTGTACAATGTGGGTGTGGACATACCATGACGGGATACGCCACTATCGACAAAAAGACTGACAAGGAATATCGTTATTATCACTGTTGCGGGCGCAAAGCGCGTTATAGTGGCATCGAAAAACAGCAATGCTCAGAAAAAACAGTACGGGCGGATACATTGGAAGCGGCAGCCTGGGATGTCATTCTTGACCGCATTAAGAACGCCACCACACTGGAAGCCGACCTTCGGGAAGCCCAACGGCGTGAGAATGCAGAGCGCGAACCGAAGACCGCCGAACTTGACGCCGTGCTTGCAATGATGGTCGAAGCCGAAATTGAGGCCGACAAGCTGGCGCTGTCCTTTACTCGCCTTTCCGAACGAGATCAAGCCGATGGCGCGGTAGGTCGGGCGTTACAAAAGCAAATACGCGAAGTTGACGAACGCCACAAGGCGCTTGTGGCTCGCCGTGAGGTGTTGGAAGCGGAATTATCACATCGGCGATTCACTGAGGAAGCTATACAACGGCAACTCGATTTTGTGGCGCGCTTGCGGGCAGGTGTTGAAAACGCCACTAATGAGGATAAACGCGGAATGCTTGATACTCTCGATGCACAAGTATTTGTCAAGGATGGGGAAGCACAGCTTGAATATCACTTAAATGAGAAAGTCTTAATTGAGTTACAGCCATCGAAACCGGCGAGAAGCCGAAATAGTCCCCTAACGCCGACAAAGGCAACGGGGACTCAGAATCAACCCGCAACCGGTAAATTGCTGCCAGGTAATCCTCTACCCGTTCCCGAACACCAACACTGCTTTCCATAGTTGTCCTTTGTCGTCACAGAATTATAAGGTGTACCTTATAATTAAATTATAGCACCGACACCAACCACGTCAAGTCCGCTTGGAGAGTTGCACCCTGTCGATTTCAAATCTTGCTCTTTCAGCTATCGGTGTTATCATAAAATTCAAGACTATGGAAACCGAAGATATACTCCAAACTCTACCCAAAGGCCAGGCCAGACATTGCCCGGTGTGCGGCGCGCGAGTCGCAGAAGGGGCAAAAGTCTGTCTGATGTGTGGTGCAACCCTGGAGGAAGAGCCCAAAGTAGAAGCGCCGCCGCCAAGCGCACCGTCGCAACGGATGAAAGCAGTACAAATCGTGATTATGGCTGTCGTGGCGGTGTTGATCCTGGCAGGATCGGTGATACTGGGATTGCGGCTTATGGAAGGTGAGTTGATCGCACCGGCCGAGCTCCCTACCTTCACTCCCACTCAGACAAGTGTACCCACCTTCACCCCCACGCCTACGCAGACAGCGACGCCTACCCTCACACCCACACCGCTCCCAACACCCACACCACCGCCGCCACAAACCTACACTGTGCAGCCAGGAGATACGCTAGGTGGGATTGCAGAAACATTCAATATCACCGTCGAGGAGCTGAAGGCTTTCAACGAGATGGATACCGACGACATCGTCGCGGGGGATAGTTTGCGCATTCCGCCACCTACACCCACGCCCGGCCCCACCCCCACCCTCGATCCCGGTGAACCAACTTTGACACCCGCACCCTATCTCCTGCACACCGTGCGCTCCGGCGAAACCCTCTCGACCATCGCCGAACACTATGGCGTGCGCGTCACGGACATCCTACTGGCGAGCGATCTCCCGGAAAACACGATAACGATTCGAACTGACCAGGTGCTCGTCATCCCGCAATACACACCGACGCCGGAACCCGAGGGCGGAGTAGTCATCGTCGGCGGCACACCTACGCCTGTGATGGCCTACGCAGCCCCAGAAATGCTCTACCCGTCGGACAACGCTACGTTCACCGGGCCGGATGTCAACATTACCCTGCAATGGGCTTCCACCGGTATTCTCACCGAGAAGGAGTTCTACAAACTTGAATTTATCGTCCCGACGGCAGAAGGAAAAACGACACTCAACATCTACCAACGTTCGACCGCCTGGCGTGTTTCGAAAGACCTCTTTCCACCAGTTGATCTCGAGGATCGCGTCTGCGCCTGGCGTGTCAGCGTCGTGCGCCAGGTCACCAGCGGGAGCGATCCCACCTATAAGGTCATCGGCCTGACGGGCAGACGCCGCTCATTTGTTTGGAATGTCGCCGCGCCGTGAACTAGAAACGCGCGAATCCTCGCGCCCGGATTACGACGAAGGGAGAATACCATGCAGAGAACCCATAAAGTGACCGCAGACTTTTTCGCACAGGGATACCGCGTGTCAGGAACTTACGTCGTCACCAGACGGGCGTTAGCCGACGAGATCTATGACCCAACAACTAACTATCTGCAATTGGAAGAAGCCTACCTCTCGCCCATCATGGAACCAGCCAAGATCAGTGCCTACTATGCGCTCACCCTCTTCGACAAATCCAATCTGGATTTCGTGTTAACGCTCGACAAAAAAGACGGACTGCGACGCGATCAATCATACGGCATGGGAACGTACCAACTGACAATTTGTCTCACTGTCCCATTTTTCGAGATTACCGGCAGCCTGTACGTCGCCAATAAATTCTTCAATCCAAGGATCTATCTCAGCTCGGATGCCGGGATTTTCATCAGTCTGATGGACGTAACCGCCCGCTGCACCTTTAATCCCGATGTCAGCTATCAGGGAGGTGTGGCATTGGTCAACCGTGCGCACATCAGTTTCTTCGGCGAGACTACCGGTTAGGTACGAGGAGGCAAACAATGGCTAAAGTCCTGATTATTGATGACAACTATGATATGCTCAGTATGCTCAAGATGATCTTGGAGAGGCAAGGAAAACACGAGGTTACCGCCTGTACCGATGGCCAAGAGGGTTTGGCGGCGGCTTATAAGGCGCCACCCGATGTCGCTCTCGTCGATGTGATGATGCCAGGTCTGAGCGGTTACGATGTGGTCAAACAACTGCGCAGCAACCCCCGCACGGAAAAGATCGGCATCATCATCCTCACGGCTCGCGGTCAGTCCGTCGATCGCGATGCAGCCATGGCTGCTGGCGCAGATGAACATATGACCAAGCCTGCCAATATCGAGGAGCTGCTCAAGCACATCGACACGATTCTAGAACGGGACAAAGCAAAGACCCCACCAGCCGGCACAATGATACTGCCGGTCTTCAGTATAAAAGGTGGTGTGGGTGTCACCACGCTCGCTATTAACCTGGCGACCGTGCTTCAGCAAATCGCCTCCACTGTACTGGTAGACCTGGCCCCCACCATAGGGCAGTGTGCGTTCTTCCTGGGGATGCGCGCGGAGAAACACTGGGGACAATATCTGGAAAACCGCACGACACCGGTCGACTCTCTCGTACAAAAGCACGCTACCGGCCTGCAAACGCTCCTCGCGCCGCCGCTGCCGGGACAACATAGTTGGCCAAATACAGACGCAACAACCACCATGCTCGCGCAACTCACAGCAACAGCGCGTTTCGTCGTCGTCGATATGCCGCCACTACTTGACTCGACGGCGCAAGCTGTGCTGACCCAGGCGCACCGCATCCTCCTCGTCAGTGGCGATGATGCCCTGGCGATTCAAGTAATGCGCGCCACCCTGCAGACCCTGCAGGAACAGAAAGACCGCCTGATCGTCGTCCGCAACGCCACAGGACCGGGGCCACGCCCTCCTGCAGAAGCCGTTCAGAAGGCGCTGCGCATTCCGCTGGCCGTTGACATCGCCTATGATCCGGCCCAAGTCACCGTGGCCGCCAAGGGATTGCCATTAGCGGCGGTACAGCCCAAAACGCCGCTCGTCATAGGTGTGAAACGTATCGCGCAGCTTCTACTCACGCGATAGTTCTGATGAAAAACAACAAAACGCGAGGCGCTCGGCCTCGCGTTTTGTTGTTCGATACCAGGATCAGTAAGGCAATACCACGCGGCCCAGCATCACCAGGAACAACATCCCGATGACTGCGACATCCAAAAACATAAACAGCGAGAGCAGGAAAATCTGCCAGGGCAGCAACCCAAACACCTTACGCGAGCGCAAGCGCCTGCTCCGCGATGTCTGGGCTGGTACCTCCTCAGCCACCTGACTGCGCAAATCGGCCATCATATCCTCAGCTTCGAACACACTCACCTGGGGCTGCGGCGCAGCGACCTGAGATTGTACCGCACTGGCCTGCGGCCACGCTGCAGCAGTCAAGGGTTGATCTTCGTCTTCATCCTCCGGCGCAGATACTAAACCCGCCAACCAATCAGGCATATCACCGCTCATTTGCCGACCTCCTTGAGAACCGTCAGGTAGTCCTTGGTCAAATCGTCGAACAACCTGGCACCCAGCCACTGCTCAGAGCTTGTCCGGTGTCAGGGCTATGCTACAATCAGGATACCGCAGAAGGAGACATTGTCAACTTGGTTGCTCGATTACCCCGCGAATTCTACGCCCGCGACACGCTCGCGGTCGCCCGTGACCTGCTCGGCAAGCGTTTGGTGCGGGTGGACAACGGTGTGCGATTGACCGGGTACATCACCGAAGTTGAAGCCTACGTCGGCGAGGATGACCGTGCCAGTCATGCCAGCCCCGGCCCCACCGTGCGTAACGCGCCGATGTACGGCCCACCGGGCTATACCTACGTGTACCTGATTTATGGTGTACACCATTGCCTCAATGTCGTCACCGAACGCGAGGGATTCCCGGCAGCGATCCTCATCCGCGCGCTGGAACCGCTGGAAGGGTTGGAGATGATTCAGCAGCGACGTGGTTTGCAAGGCCCGCCTACGGCCCTCACCTGCGGTCCCGGCCGGCTCTGCGCTGCCCTGAATATCGATCGCAGCCTCAACGCCTGCGATCTCTGCGTGCCAGATGCGCTGCTGTGGATCGAGGAGACCCCGCCCTTGCCTGAAATACAGGTGGCGTGCAGCCCGCGCATCGGCGTAAACGGTGATCAGGCGGCGCTGGAGGCACGCTGGCGGTTCTACATTAAGAACAGCGCGTGGGTCAGTGGCCCACGCGCCTTCAATCATCGTTGGGAAGCATCGTAGACTACAAAAGTCTCAGCATGCACTTGCATTTTGCGAGTCCCTGGTTCGACGCAGTCGCTCGCCCCGATCAGCCCATCGCGAGACTTTTGTAGTCTGGCTTGACTTCAACCGAGTCGCGCGCGGAGGATCTCCTCTACCGTCGGGCGGCCGATGACTTGTAGCTCGTACCGCACACGCTCCATCGGATGCTTGATCTTGAGCAGGCGCGTCAGGTCAATCGGTGTGCCGACGACAACCAGATCGCACGGTGTGTTGTTGATTGTCACCTCCAGATCGCGCATCTGCTCGTGACCGTAGCCCATCGCCGGCAAGATCGCGCCCGTGTTCGGGTATTTCTGGTACGTAGCAGTGATCGAATCGACTGCATAAGGCCGTGGATCGATGATCTCTGCCGCACCGAAACGTTGCGCCGCCACGTAACCCGCGCCGTAAGCCATCTCGCCATGCGTCAGCGTGGGACCATCCTCCACCACCAACACACGCTTGCCACGGATTGCCTCCGGGTTTTCGACGAACAGCGGCGAAGCGGCCTCCACAATGATCGCGCCGGGGTTGACCGCACGCGCCCGCTCCCGTACACTGCGAATACTGGCGTAATCCGCAGTATCGACCTTGTTCAGCACAATCATGTCAGCGGCGCGCAGGTTCGTCTCCCCGGGATAGTAAACCATCTCATGCCCAGGCCGATGTGGATCGGCCACGGTAATCCACAAATCGGGCTTGAAGAAGGGGGTGTCGTTGTTGCCGCCATCCCACACGACGACATCGCCCTCTTTTTCCGCCTCGCGCAAGATAGCCTCGTAATCCACACCGGCATACACGATCACGCCGCGATCGATGTGCGGCTCGTACTCCTCACGCTCCTCAATCGTGCAGTCGTGAGCATCTAAATCAGCGTAAGTCGCAAATCGTTGCACCGCCTGCTTGACCAAATCCCCGTAAGGCATGGGGTGACGCACGGCGACAACCTTCTTTCCCATCTCCAACAACATATCGCACACGTGACGCGTCGTTTGCGACTTGCCGGAACCGGTGCGCACGGCACAGACGGCAACCACTGGTTTTGTGCTCGGCAGCATCGTGTTGTTGCCGCCCAGCAGCACAAAATCAACCCCCAGCGCGTTAACCAACGAAGCCTTGTGCATCACGTATTCGTGCGGCACATCGGAATAGGCAAAAACCACCTGGTCGATATTATATTGATGAATGAGCGTCGCCAAATCGGCCTCAGGATAAATGGGAATGCCTTCAGGATACAGACTCCCAGCCAACTTAGCAGGATAGCGACGGCCCTCGATATTCGGAATCTGCGTCGCGGTGAAAGCCGCCACCGTGTACTTTGCGTTATCGCGGAAATAGGTGTTAAAGTTGTGAAAGTCACGCCCGGCGGCGCCCATGATCAGCACTCGGATTCTATCCATACCAAAAACTCCTTTTAGGAATGACATTGCAGACACACCTGCGGATTCGTCTGCATCCTTCAAATGTACCGCACCCTGTCCCAAACAACAAGTGAAATTCGAGAAAAAAGGGGCGCAATTCCTCATATAGGAATCGCGCCCCTACGTTTAAGCAGGAAATAGTCAGGTTCGATCAAGATTTCGCATCGCCGGACGTTTTGAGCGCCTCAGCGATCTCGGCTTGCATCGGCACCAGCGCCCCCAACACCCCATTGACGAAACGGGGCGCGCTGTCAGAACCATACCGTTTGGCCAACTCCACCGCCTCATTGATCGCCACCTTGACGGGCACTTCCCCAAGCGTGAATTCGTAAAGCGCCATGCGCAGCAGATTGCGATCGATGATCGCCACCTGATCCAGCGGCCACTCCGGCGCATGGGACTGAATATAGTGATCCAGCAGATTACGACACCCCGCCACGCCGACGACCAGACGCCGGGTGTAGGATTCCACGCGTGGCAGCACCTCGGTATCGGCGAAACGTTGGGCCAATGCCTCGCCGATGGGATGCGCCACAAGATCAATCTCGTAAAGAACCTGGAGCGCTAACTGGCGGGCCAGGCGACGCTCACCTTTCATACCCTCAATCCCCTCAATGTGCAAGTGTCCACGTTCACGCGGACATCTACGTCAGTTAGCAAGCGCCTCAGCCTGTCCCTCCGACCGAGGATAAACCACATCCTCAATGTGGACATTGACCGCATCAACGGGCATGCCAATCATATTCTGGATCGCGCGCGTGACCTCGTACTGCACGGCGCGGCCCAGGCGCAGCAAGCTGATTTCGGGACCGGCGACAACAGATAAGTCCACCGTCACCTTACCACCGTCGATGTGTACACCAACCGACTTACCCTGAAGTCCCAGGAGACGATCCACATCTTTCTCGACGAGTTGCACCACGCCGGGCACATTCAAAGTCGTGAACCGCGCAATCGTTTCAAGTACCTCAGGTTCTACCGTGACCATACCGGGAATGATCCCTGTTTCCATATAAGCCTCCTACATACTCAGGCCGCCATCGACCGGCAGTACCACACCAGTGATGTAAGCCGCCGCATCCGAAGCCAAAAACGCTACAGCGCGGGCGACATCCTCCACAGCGCCAAACCGTCCCAGGGGGATCAGCGTCCGCATCTTCTCGCACAACGCCTCGTCCAGCGCCGCGGTCATATCGGTGGAGACGAACCCCGGCGCGACCACATTGACCGTGATACCACGCCCGGCAAGCTCCCGCGCCATACTCTTGGTGAGACCGATCAAACCGGCTTTCGAGGCTGAGTAATTCGCCTGCCCCATCTGCCCCATCAAGCCCGAAACCGAACTGATATTGATGATACGCCCTGCGCGCTGGCGGGCCATTAGACGCGCCGCCGCTTTGCCGGTGTTGAACGCGCCCTTCAGATTCACGCGCAGCACTTCATCCCAATCCGCCTCCTGCATCCGCAGCAGCAGGGCATCGCGAACGATACCGGCGTTGTTGACCAGAATATCGAGTCGACCAAGAGCGTTCACCGTCGCTTCGACCAACGCCGCCGCCTGATCGTAATCGCCCACATCGGCGGGTAACGCCATGGCACGCCGGCCCAGCGACTCGATCTCGGCCACGACCCGGGTAGCGGATTCGATGTTACGGGCGTAGTTGATGGCGACGTCGGCACCCTGCCGGGCCAGTTCGAACGCAACCGCACGGCCAATCCCGCGCGAGCCACCGGTGATGAGCGCCACTTTACCTTCGAAAGTCATCATCCCCTCGGCCTCCTACCCCTCAGCGCCAGACGCGACGCAGGGTACTACGGCTTCCAATGTCTCGGCGCGCACATTGGGCAACGTCCGCCGTACCAAACCAGTCAGCACATCCTTCGGCCCGACCTCGACAAAATGATCAACACCCTGTTCCGCCATCCACAACAGGCTTTCGCGCCAGCGTACCGGTAAGACAAGTTGGCGCAAAAGCGCCTCACGGATCTCCTCCGGCGCAAAGACCGGCACTGCCGTCGTGTTCAACACAACGGGGATTTGCGGTGTGCGCAACGGCACAGTCCTCAAAAGATCGGCAAACGCCGCTTGCATCTCGCACATTAAGGCACTGTGTGGCGCTACACTGACTGCCAGACGCTGCATCCGCCGCACCCCGTGGGCCTCGGTCAACGTTGCCGCCGCATCCAGTGCCGCAAGCGTGCCGGAGACGACGATCTGCCCCGGGCAGTTGTCGTTGGCAATAACCAGCGGCTGTCCGGATGTGGCCACGGCCGCCGCGCAGAGCGATTCTGCGGCCGCCAACGTCGCGCCGAGGAGAACAGCCATGCTGCCCGGTGCGCTCTGGCCTGCCCGCGCCATCAACTGCCCGCGCCTGGCAACGAGATGCAAACCGGTATCGAAGTCTAGCGCTCCCGCGGCCACCAATGCACTGAACTCACCCAGGCTATGTCCGGCCACAAATGCAGGTGGTTGAAGTGTCGCTTTGGCCGCTTGCCACATCGCCAGGGCAATTACATATAGCGCGGGCTGCGTGTATTCGGTCTGATTTAACTGTGCCTCTGGTCCGACAAAACACAATTCGGTTAACGCGTAGCCCAGAGACGCATCTGCCTTATCACAAAATATCCGGGCCTCTGACGAGGCCCGGTACCAGGCTAAACCCATACCTACATATTGCGAACCCTGTCCAGGGAAAAGAAAGGCGACACTCATCCCAAAGCTCCAGGGGCGTCGGCGCTCAGGTTAATCCTCCTTAACCTGCATGACCTTCTTACCACGGTAAGCGCCGCAGTGTGGGCACACTTGATAAGGCCGCACAAGCTCTCCGCACTGGCAGGTCACCAGGGCCGGCAAAAGCGGTGAACGATAGCTATTGGCGCGCCGACGATCACGGCGGCTACGCGGGGTACGTCTCTTCGGTACTGCTGGCATTGTTTTAACTCCCTTTTCTCATTATAATACCGTCCCTCATAAGGACAGGCAACGTAAAGCCTATTATACAAAAAAGAGGGCGCATGTCAAACGAGATTTGACACGTATGTGGAGCGCGCCTACACGTCCTCGCTTTTCACTTGTAACGCCTGTTCACGATCAGCTTCGAGCTTTTGCAGCCCATTATCGACGACGTGCAAGAGACGATTCAACTCGGCCTGCAACTGGCTCAGCGAATTGAAGACGTACTCGTCCGCATCTGAGCGCAGCACGATGGCATCGCGTTTGGCCCGTTTGGCAATGATCTCGGCCTGCTGGCGCGCTTCCTGTACCAGACGGTGTTCTGTCACAATCTGCTCCGCCTTGGTCCGTGCCGCAGCGAGGATCTGCTGTGCCTCCTGATGCGCGGCGTTGAGCAAAGCATCCCGCTCGGCAACGATCTCCCGGGCTTGCGGAACTTCATCAGGTATGGCGGCACGTAACTGCGTCAGATGTGTGCGGACTTCATCCTCATTGACCGCGCGCACCCCAAACAGCTTGGGGGATTCTTCCAGGATATAGCGTTCCAGTCGTTCGATCAGAAATTCGACGTCCATCGATACCTCCTGAATCCCTAAACCGTAATCACAATGAGAGCTTGGGGATCTCACCCCCACTATCTACGCGACGTTGCTCGTACTTGCGCAGCAACATTTCGTAAGCCACAGGGGGAACCATCTGCGAAATGTCCCCGCCGGCCATAAACACCTCTTTAAGCAGACTGGCGCTGAGAAAAGCGTACTCGTAACGGGTCATTAGGCAAATCGTGTCGACCTCGGCCCAGAGCTGCTGATTGGTGAGCGCCATCTGGTACTCCATCTCGAAGTCTGAAATGACGCGTAACCCGCGCACCAAAACCTGCGCGCCCACAGAGCGGGCCAGGTTCACCGTCAGGCCAGTGTACGCGCACACGGTTATGTTCTGGAGATGAGCCAGCGCCGTCTTGAGCATATCCACCCGTTCCGCAGCGGAAAAGCACAGCGGCTTTTTCGGGTTTTCGTACACGGCCACGATAAGTTTGTCGAAGATTTTGGCCGCCCGCTGGGCAATGTCCATGTGGCCAAAGTGCACCGGATCGAACGAGCCAGGGTAAACAGCGACTCTTTGCGTCAACTTAGATCTCCTCCACCGCGCCAAAACTCGACCACACGCTCCGCCACGGATCGGTTTTCCGGCTTACTGAGATCGGGATCGGCCTGTAGCATAGCCTCGGCGACCGTCCGTACCTGATGTAGCAAGCGGGTATCGGCCAGCGCCACCATCGGCAGTTCAGGGAAGCCACTCTGCTGCGTGCCCAGGAATTCGCCGGGACCGCGCATCTCCAGGTCTTTCTGTGCCAGCACAAAGCCATCGGTGGTCGCTTCCACGGCCTTGAGACGTTCGTTGGCCTCTTCTGAAGCGCTATCGGCCAGCAAAAGACAATACGATTGGTGTTCACCGCGTCCCACACGTCCGCGGAACTGATGTAGCTGTGCTAAGCCAAAGCGTTCCGCGCCGTCGATGAGCATCACCGTAGCGTTTGGCACGTCGATTCCCACCTCAACTACTGACGTAGCGACCAGGACATCGATTTCGCCGCGCGCGAACTGTCCCATCACAGCCTCTTTATCAGCCGGACGGAGCCGCCCGTGCAGTAGACCGAGCCGTAGGTCGGGCAACACTTCCTTCCGCAAGCGATCGTATTCGGTGACGGCGGCCTTGGCGTCGATCTTCTCCGAGACTTCCACCAGAGGGTAGATGATGAAGGCCTGCCGTCCCTGCTGCACCTGGGAGTGGATGAAGGCATAGGCGCGCTCGCGCTCGCGTGGGAACAGCACGCGCGTCTCGATGGGCTGGCGACCCGGCGGCATCTCGTCCAATACGGAGACGTCGAGATGCCCCCACACGGTCAATTCCAGCGAGCGCGGGATGGGCGTCGCCGTCATCATCAGCAAGTGGGGGTTGTAGCCCTTTTGCCGTAGCGCACCGCGTTGTTCGACGCCGAAACGGTGTTGCTCGTCTACCACGACGAACGCGAGGTCTTTGAATGCCACTGTCTCCTGGATCAGCGCATGCGTACCGACCACGATCTGTAAAGAACCGTCTGCCAGCCCGGCGTAGATCGCTTCGCGGTCCTCGCCGCTGGTGCTACCGGTGAGCAGGCCAAAAGTTGGGCGTGGTTCGGGAAAGACAGCGAAGAGTTTAGAAAGACTTTTGAAATGCTGTTCGGCGAGGATTTCGGTGGGGGCCATCAGCGCGGCCTGAGCACCGTTCGCCGCCGTCACCGCCATCGACAACCCGGCGACCACCGTCTTGCCCGCGCCGACGTCCCCTTGTAGCAGGCGGTTCATCGGTTGGCCGGAAGCTATGTCGCGCAAGATCTCCTCCAGGGAGCGCTGCTGTGCGGCGGTCAGGGCGTAAGGTAAGCTGGCCCGCAATGTTTCGATATAGGCCGCGTCGATCTGGATCGTGCGCCCCGACTGCGACCTCCAGGCCATTCTCTGGCGCAACAGTCCCAATTGCAGGTAGAGGGCCTCCTCGAAGGCCAGACGGCGCCGCCCGGCACTGAGGTGCTCCTGATTGTCGGGTAGATGGACGCCCCACAGGGCGCGATCCAACGGCAGCAGGTTATGCTCCGTTCGAAGGGCAATGGGCAGGGCGTCGGGGACGCGCTTGGCCCACGCCGCGAGGGCGCGTTCCAGCGTCATCCGCATCCAGCGCTGCTGCAAGCCCTCTGTCAGCACGTACACGGGCTGGATGCGCACGTTCGTTAAGTCTTTGCGGCCTACCAGTTCCCAATCTGGGGCATTCATCGTCAAACGGCCCAGATACTCGTCCACCTTACCGCTGATCAGGATTTGCATCCCGGCGCGAATACGGCCTTCGAGGAAACTCTGATTGAACCAGGTGACTTCCATCGTGCCGGTGTTGTCGGAAAGGATGGCACGGAACAGGGATTTGCCACCCTGGGTTTTGCGCAAACCGGCGTCCCACACCGTCGCCAGGACACTCACCCGCTCACCGTAGACCAGACGATTGATCGTCTTCAGCGTGGAGTAGTCCTCGTAGCGTCGGGGATAGAAGTACAACAAGTCACGTACGGTTTTGACACCGAGCTTCGCCAGGAGCTCGCCGCGTTTCTTCCCGATACCGGCCAGCATCTCCACCGAGGCTTCGAGGCCTCGCCCAGGGGCACTACGCGGCTGGCGGTGAGATGCGGGCGGCTCCGGCGGCAGGGTAGCCTGTGGCTCCGTCATAGAAGATGGTTCCTCCGGGACGCCCTCGGCAGCAGGTGGTGTGCGTAAAGCCACGCGCAAAGCCTGCATTGCTTCGCGCCGGGCTTCGATTTCGAGGCTGCTATAGGCCCGCAAATGCGCAGCGATGTCCTCCACCCAGGAACGGGCCGGTTCGCCAAATGCACCGATGGCCTGTTTGACCCAGGTATCGGCGTAGCGCGCCAACCCACCCGCGACGGCTTTGTCTTGGTAGACGTAGTCTTTCTCCTCCAGATTGAGGATCTTTTCCAAAATCTCCAATGGTTTAACCATTCATGCTCCTAAAAAGTCGGGTAGTCGTTTAGTCAAGTCGTCGTTGTCGCCAGACCACAAAAGTCTCACAAAGCGTCTGGTTGAGCACATATCTGCGTTGAACAACAGATTCCCAAGACACAGTACGTGCTGAGACTTTTGTAGTCTTTATTTTTCGAAAGATCACAGATCGTCAGCACGGATCAGAGCGACGCCCACAGCGCCAGGGCCGACGTGCGCGCCGAAGATGGGGCCAACTTCCACCACCAACGGCGAATGATCGGGCGCGTAAGGCGCTACCGCCTCGTTGAGCCGCGTAATGACGGCGGGATCGGTATGCGCGTGCAGCACTGCCAGCTTTTGCAGCGGCGCCATCGTCATAACCGTGTCGACCATATTCTGAAGCGCGCGTTGGTGCGTGCGCACCCGCCCGATCAACTGGGCTTCACCAGCGGCAAACGCGATCATGGGCTTGATCTGCAACAAAGACACCAATTTGGCGGCCGCCCAACTCACACGCCCGCTGCGGCGCAGGTACTCCGGCGAATCCAACATACCGAGCACGGTGGCGCGCGTACATGCAGAGGTAATCAACGTTTTGATCTCGGCGACGGATGCACCGCGGGCCACAGCCTCAGCCGCCATCAGCACCACCCAGCCGATCCCCATGGACACTTGCCCCGTATCGAAGACATGGACAGTCGCGCCCGACACCTGCTGAGCGGCGAGCAGCGCGTGGTTGTACAGACTGCTCACGTTCGACGCGGCAAAAAGGCCGATGATGTCATGCGCGCCCTCTGCGATCAATGTCTGGTAAGCTTGCAAAAACTCTGCCGGGGCCGGAGCTGCCGTCTTGGGCATAACATCCGACGTCAACAATTCACGGTAAAACCATCCGTAATCGGCAGAGACACCAACCAGGTGACTGGTCTGTCCCATCATCAAATAGATGGGGACAACCTTTATATTGAACTGTTCAATCAGATGTGGCGGAATGTCCGCCACACCATCGGTGATGATGCGAATATGACCAGCCATGCGCGCTTAACGCCATACCCCCTCGTAGATGACCATGCCAACTCCCTCAGGGCCGATATGCGAGGCCAGAATCGGATCATAAGTGATAATGGGAAAATCGCGGTTTGGCATGATTTGTTCGAGCCGGGTTTTGAGCAGTAGCGCCTCCTCCGTCGGCTGTGCGCCACTCTGGAAAATGACCAGCTGGTTGATCCGCGAGAATTCGGAAGCGAACTCCACCAACTTGTCGAGTGCCCGCTCCGGTTTGCGGCTTTTCTCCTGCGGGATGATGTCGCCATCCTCAATCACCAGGAAGGGGTGAATTTTAAGCATCGCGCCGAGAATCGCCTGCATGGCACTGAGTTTGCCGCTGTTGTAGATATAATCCAGCGTGTGGGAAATCATCACCACATAGATACGGGGAATCATCCCCCGGATACGTTTGACCACATCCGGCAGCGGCAAGTCGCCTTGCTGCAGTAATTCCCCGGCCTTTTCCACCAGCAGCCCCAGGCCAACGGACATCGTCTGTGAATCCAACACGGTGATGTCGCACCGTCCCATAAAGTCACGCGCCGCGATGCGCGCGTTGCGCATGACGGGACTCAGGTGACTTGAGGAGAGGATCACCAACATCCGGTTGGTACGATAGAGCGTGCGCTCGAAAACAGCGCGGAAATCATCAGGAGAAGGCCCAATGATCTCCACAGGACTACGCGATTGCTCCAGTTCGACCAACAGGTCGAGATGCCCGTCTGTCTGCTGGTCGTACATGAAGTTGCGCCCATTCGCTTGCGCGACGACGGGCAACGAAATGATACCCAGTTCGCGCAAACGCGCCGCCGGGAGGTAAGCCGTCCCATCAGTAATCAACTGAATGTGATGATTGCCACTCACACCCTTTCTCCTTAACTTATAAATTCGTAATAATTTCGCTGTCCTGGCGAAGGTGATAAATGCAACACCTGATCATGCATAGCCTCCGCCATAGTTCACTCATTCAATAGAGATAATGTAAGGATAGTGCGGTTGCCCACCCTCAACGACCTCGAATTCCAGTTCGGGATAGGTTTCAACCAATCTTTCGGCCAGATTTTCCGCCTGGGATGCGTCCACACTCTCGCCATAATACAACGTCACCAACTCGCAGTCTTCAAGCTCGACCTCAGCCAACAGCCAGTACACCGCCTCGTCGAAAGACTCAGCGTCCACCACCAGATCGCCATCCAGCAACCCGATGGCATCGCCTTCACGCACGTCGATCCCGTTGAGTTCTACATCACGGGTGGCCCACGTCACTTCGCCGGTGATGACCTCTTTGGCCGCGCGCAACATCGCCGACACATTGCCATCCAATGTCGCCTGTTGATCGAGAGCCAGCAGCGCAGAGACACCCTGAGGAATGGAGCGTGTCGGCACAACAGCGACTTGTTTCGTGCTCACTTCGGCGGCCTGCTGCGCCGCCATCAAAATGTTCTTATTGTTGGGAAGAATAATAACATGATCGGATAATGACTGGTCAATCGCCTCCAGGATTTGCGCGGTGCTCGGATTCATCGTTTGCCCACCCTCGATGATCTTAGTAGCGCCCAAACTGAGGAACACCTTGCCCAACCCATCGCCGGCAGCCACAGCGACCACTGCAATATTCGGTGGCTCTTCCGGGATCGACAGCGGCACACCCGTGTGAGGGGCAGCAAGCGTTTGGGTTTCTTCGCGTCCTGCGACAAACGCCTCATACTGCGCCTGCATATCCTCGACAACGACATCGCACAAAGAGCCGCATTTCGCGCCGTAACTGATGGGAATGCCGGGATCGAGCACATGCACATGCACTTTGACAGTTTCCGCATCGCCTACCACCAGCGCACAATCCCCCATCGCTTCAATGGTAGCACGCATTTCGGCAACGTCCATATCACGGCCGGCAACGATAAATTGCACATCATAGGGATAATTGCTGTCGAAGTGTAATATCTCAGTCATCGAATCATGAGGTGTTTCGTGGATGTGCATAGCAGGCACTGCACCGGTTGTGTGATATGCGAGTTCTTCGACCGACAATCCCTTCATATAACGTAACATCCCTTCGAGGATCACGAACAACCCTTGCCCTCCAGAATCAACTACCCCGGCCTGGCGCAACACCAGCAGCAGTTGGGGTGTACGAGCAACAGCGGACTTTGCCCGTTGGACCAGCCGTTCGAAAATGTGTTGTAGGTCCTCCGTCTCCTGCACCGCCAGTGCGGACTCCTCTGCCACTTCACGTATAACGGTCAGGATCGTGCCTTCCACCGGCTTGACGACACCCTTGTAGGCGGTATCGCGCGCCTCACTCAATGCAGCCGGTATATCTGCTGCACTCATGTGCCCTTTTGAGTCCAGCCCACGCGCAAATCCGCGCAAGATTTGGGAAAGGATCACCCCGGAGTTACCGCGCGCGCCCATCAACGCACCATGGGCCACCTTGCCGGCAAGCCGTCCTACATTCTCTTCCTGTACATCAGCCACCTCGTTCCAGGCAGATGTCATCGTCAACATCATATTCGTTCCGGTATCGCCATCCGGCACCGGAAACACATTGAGCGCGTTGATTTCCGCCTGGTGCTGTCGGAGCCAGGAAAGCGCGGCCGCTATCATAAATTTCAAATCATGCCCATCAAGGGTGTAAACGATCTCACTACCTACAGGTTCGCCCACGCTTAGCCCCCTAATCTATATCGCTGACGCGCAAAGCCTGAATATGCACGTTCACTTTGGCAACCGGCAGCTCGAGAATCTTTTCAATCTGGTACTTGACCACGTGTTTGATACTTTCAGCAACGCTCGACACCCGCGTGCCATATTCTACCACCACGTACAAGTCCACGACAACCTCCCCTTCCCGGACCTGTACTTCTACGCCTCGCTTCCTGTCGGCGGATAGCTTGTCGGCCAGACCAGTCGCAAAGTTCTTGGGGACCGTGCCCACAACCCCATAGCAGGTTTGCACCGCCTCGCTGACAACCGACGCAATAGCGGCGGGGGACACTTCTATTCTCCCCCGAGGTTGCACCTTTTCACTCATAAAGCCCTCCTCCCAGTTGCATCTTTTCCTCTTTGTGGTATGATGACTGCCGTCATCGAGACAGAAGAGGTGAAAAATGGCAAAATGTGAAATCTGCGGTAAAGTCCCAATGTTTGGGCACAATGTCAGTCACTCGAACCGGGCGACCAACCGGCAATTCCGCCCCAACATCCAGCGCAAGCGGATGCTGGTCGACGGCGCATGGCGACGCATTCACGTGTGTACGCGCTGCCTGCGCACCCTTTCCCGTGGCGATAAGTAACGTACATTGCATTCAATCCACGCGACAGCCCCGTTGACCAACCGGAAACGGGGCTGTTGCGTTTCATGCGCTAAACAGCGGCGGGCGCGGCGACAACACTCCCGCGCAAGGCACTAATAGCCGCCGCAACGCCTTCCTCCGCAGCAAAGATCGCGGAACCTGCAACCAGATGATCGGCCCCGTGCGCCACCACCAGGGACGCGGTTTCCACGTTAATGCCCCCGTCCACCGACAGCCATGCCGCACTGCCGACAGCATCGAGGATACCCCGCACAGCGGTGATCTTCGGCAACATCTCCGGGAGGAAATCCTGCCCGCCAAACCCAGGATTCACCGTCATCACCAAGACCAAATCTACCAATCCCACAACGTAATGCAAAACCGATTCTGACGTCGCCGGGTTCAACGACACGCCGGCCTGCACCCCCAGTCCGTGAATCTGTCGCAAGAGCTGATGCAGATGCGCCGTCGCTTCTGGATGCACCGTCAGGATATCCGCACCGGCCCGCGCGAAGGCTTCCACGCAACGTTCCGGAGCTTCGACCATCAGATGGACATCAAGAGGCAGTCGCACGACCTTACGCAACGCAGCCACCACCGGCGGGCCAATCGTCATATTCGGCACAAAATGCCCATCCATCACATCGACATGGATAACATCCGCGCCGGCAGCTTCCGCCATCTCAACAGCCACGCCAAGATTGGCAAAATCGGCGGAAAGTATTGAGGGTGCGATGCGTACATATCTGTCCATAACCTGGCTATGATACACCGGATACGGCAAAAGGCAACCCCATGACGAGGTTTTACCTACTTTTGTTATACTATTTTATGCGGTTAAACCGATCATTAACAAAACGTTACAAAACAATTACCAAAAAGAAAATAGTATTGACACGCATTTCCCGCAATGGTATCATTGAAGATAGTTCAGAACTTTGCAAAGTTTCATATAAGCATATAAATAAGGAGGTTCATAATGTTTCGCGACAAGATCCAAAACAACTACGAAGAACTCTCACCACGTTTCCGCATCCTCGCGGATTTTATTCTCGAAAACACCCTTGACGTCGGTTTCCTGACGGCGACAGAACTGGCACGTCGCGTTGGGGTTGATCCGGCGACCGTTGTACGCTTCTCGCAGGAACTGGGCTATTCTGGATATCGTGAGCTTTCGCGGGAGATCAAACGTTATATCAACCAACAGTTAGCCTTGCGTTATCAAAAAGGCGCGGCCGAAACCGATGGTCTGACTGCGCATGTGACCACGTTGATCGACGAATTGAGCGACCGGACCCTGGATATGAAGGCAGACGCTGCACAGATCGCACAGGCTGCACAAACCATCCATGCAGCCCCACGAGTTTTCGTCACCAGCGCTGCGGAAGGGTACGGCGTGGCTGTGCTGTGGAGTACGTACCTGAGCCTCCTGGGGATAGAAACCTATCCCGTCCGCGCCGACTACGCACAGGCAGCCATTTTGCTACACGCAGTCGAGCCTGATGACCTGTTGGTCGCAATTTCTTTAGGACTAGGTCCGGGTAGTGAAATCGGGCATTTGCTCAACGCCGCCAAAGAACGCGGCGCACACACGATGTCCGTCACCACCAGTCCCACCTTGCTGCCCGCAAGACAGGCTGATATCAACCTGGTTGCGCCGTCCAAGACACCCGCGGGTTATCCCTCCTTCGACACGTTGATGGCTATTCTCTCACTGCTGTGGCAAGCGTTAATCGCCATAGATGGCGAAAAGAGTCACAAAAACATTGCCAACGCGATGCAGGCACTCAATGATCTGGTTGCACAAAAGGATAAGGTACCCACCTATGACGTTGCGGCGTTGCTGCGTCTTTGGAGACAGAAGTAAGCACCCCAGTTATAAATAAGGAAAAGGGAGAGCCTTTGTCGCTCTCCCTTTTGTTTTCGTTCCACAATAGCCATTACGGCGCGCCAACTACGGCGCATCGACTACCGGCGGCGGTCCTTCCCAAAGCGGCAGGTCATCAAAAGAATGGGGCCATGTCAACGTGTAAAAATCGATATAATCCACCAGACCGCCCCGCCACAAGGCATCGACGTGCCCGCCTTCATGCACCTGATAAATCACATCGGCTCCATACTCGACCAACACATCATAAAACTGTAATGTGGAGGCCCTGGCCCAGTCCAGACTCCCAGCATCCAAATAGATGCGCATCCCTGTGGTGCCCTCCTTTGCTAGCAAAAAAGGATCGTATTGCGGCATAGGCCGGTTTAGAGCCAGCGCCGGGCTGTGGCCGCCTACAATGCTAAAGAGGTCTTGGTGACGCATCGCGATCTCCAAAGACCACACGCCGCCCCGTGAAATACCCCCGATCGCACGGGCAGCCGGATCGCGCCATGTTCGGTAAGTCTGATCGACTAGTGGAAGTAGTTCATCCACAAACATTCCCTCGAAAGACCAGGCTCCACCGCTCGAGTTCACATACAGGCCATCGGACCCCACGCCGGGCAACACCACAATAAACGGTCCAGCGATACCTCGACTGACCCAATCATCTGCCAACTCATCAATCCCTAGCGTGATCCAATGCCGTTCATCCAGGGGCCAACCGTGAAGCATATACAGCACAGGAAAGGCTTTGTCGGGATAGTCGTCGTAACATGGTGGCAGATGCACCAAAAAGCGCACCTGTTCGCGCATTGTGCCACTCACCAAGGATGTCGATTCGGTACGACCACGGAGGTAGGAACAGGAGAAAGGAGTAGGCGTAGGTAACGGTAATGGTGTTGGTTCAGGGGTCGCAGAGGGCGTAGGCGGCATTGTTGTCGGCGTAACCGGTACTTCTGACGAAGGCATCACTTGTGCTTCGGTTACAGAAGGCGACATAATCACTGGAGCATGACCCGCACCTTCCACCTCGATACCTTGACAGCCTGTCAGAAGTCCCAGGAAAAGAAGCACAATCATAAACCAAAGTTTACTATGCACGTTCAACCCTACTACACTCATCCATCAAAATATCAAGAAACAGTGTAACACTTCTCGCTTTTCCGTCAAGAGAGCAAACCGCACATAAGAAAACAGTTCCTTGGCAATGACCTACTCTCCCACCCCGCTACCAGGGCAGTACCATCGGCGCAGGCGAGCTTAACTGCCGGGTTCGGGATGGGACCGGGTGTACCCTCGCCGCTCAAATCACCAAGGAACTGTTATTCACACTTTAGGCACTTCACAAGTTCAGACGTTGAACGTCTCTCGTCAGACCACCCAGGTCTCCGTACCACACAGAAGCCCTCGGCCTTTAGTACGGGTTAGCTACACACCTTGCGGCGCTTACACCTCCCGCCTATCTAACTGGTCGTCTTCCAGCGGCCTTACTCCCTTATAGGGATGGGGGACCTCATCTTGGGGCGGGTTTCCCACTTAGATGCTTTCAGCGGTTATCCCTGCCGGACCTGGCTACTCAGCGCTGCCTCTGGCGAGACAACTGACACACCAGCGGTCCGTTCACCCTGGTCCTCTCGTACTGAGGGCAACTCCCCGCAAGTCCCCTACGCCCACAGCGGATAGAGACCGACCTGTCTCACGACGGTCTGAACCCAGCTCGCGTAACACTTTAATGGACGAACAGTCCAACCCTTGGGACCTTGTCCAGCCCCAGGATGTGCTGAGCCGACATCGAGGTGGCGACCAGGGCCGTCGATGTGAACTCTTGGGCCCTACCACCCTGTTATCCCCGGGGTAGCTTTTATCCGATAGCCACGGCCCTTCCACTCGGTACCGTGGGATGACTAAGCCCGACTTGCGTCTCTGTGCGGCCTGCCAGCCTTACAGTCAAGCTCCCTTATGCCTTTGCACTCTGCGGTGGGTTTCCATTCCACCTGAGGGAACCTTTGGGCGCCTCCGTTACCTTTTGGGAGGCGACCACCCCAGTCAAACTGCCCGCCTGGCACGGTCCACTCGCCGGTTGACGGCGGAGCGTTAGAGTCAAAGTCTAGTCAGGGTGGTATTTCACCAATGGCTCCACCGAGACTGGCGTCCCGGCTTCCTCGCCTCCCACCTATCCTACACAAACTACACCCTAACTCAGTGCCAAGTTGCAGTAAAGCTCCACGGGGTCTTTTTGTCCTGCTGCGGGTACACGGTATCTTTACCGCGTCTTCAATTTCGCCGAGTCCTTCGTCGAGACAGTGCTCTAGTCGTTACACCATTCGTGCGGGTCGGAACTTACCCGACAAGGAATTTCGCTACCTTAGGACCGTTATAGTTACGGCCG
>ENA-UOUL01001713-UOUL01001713.1-bioreactor-metagenome-genome-assembly--contig:-NODE-1713-length-28887-cov-4.174176_pt1 | contig 28887 bp, 31 predicted proteins | sample MGYA00249838_ERZ747220 | MGnify/ENA primary metagenome ERZ747220 (study PRJEB28778, sample SAMN05720191) | bioreactor metagenome | isolation source: Anaerobic biogas reactor | place: USA:Washington...
CTATTTTATCAACTGGCTTGAAAAAGCCTGTGCCAAAGACAGCAGGTCGCGGGGAACCGCGGTAAAGGCAGACGCCGCCAGCCGAGGTGCGAGTGCAGATACGCTTGTATTGCCCTTGTGCCCGCCGCACAGGGGCTTTTTAAATCTAAGCCTGAAGGCAGGTGAACACACAACGTGGAAGAGCAAAAGATGAACAAGAACATGCAGGCCAAGGTTCAGAAGGTCTCGGAAATCGCCGAGCGCCTGAAAACCGCCAAATCCATGGTGATGGTGGACTACAAGGGCATCTCCGTTGAAGAGATCAACGCGCTGCGCGGCAAGTTCCGCGAGGCGGAGGTTGATTATGTGGTGCTGAAAAACACCCTGGTGCGCCGCGCCATGGAGGAAGTTGGCATCACCGAGCTGGATCATCTGCTGGTGGGGCCTTCCGCCTTTGCCTTTGGCATGAAGGATGAGGTGGGCCCGGCCAAGGTGGTTGCTGAGTTTATTCAGCAGAGCAAGTCCGAAAAAATGACCATCAAGGCGGGCCTGGTGTCCGGTCAGGTGGTTGACGCGGATGCCATCATGGAGCTGTCCAAGCTGCCGCCCAAGGATGTCCTCATCGCCAGGATGATGGGCAGCCTGAACGCGCCGGTCACCAACTTCGTGGGCGTGCTCAGCGCCACCCTGCGCTCCCTGGTCTACGCGGTTGACGCGGTGCGCAAGCAGAAAGAGGGCGCCTCAGCCTGAAACCCAGGCGCCAACCCTGGCCTGAGGCAGGCCAAACACAAAATCATCAAAAAATCGGAGGAGTTTAGCCCATGAATCGTGAAGAAATCCTGTCCGCAATCGAGTCTATGACCGTGCTGGAGCTGGCCGAGCTGGTGAAGGAACTGGAAGAGAAGTTCGGCGTGTCCGCCGCTGCCCCCGTGGCTGTGGCCGCTGCTCCCGCGGCCGGCGCCGCCGCTGCCCCCGTTGAAGAGAAGACCGAGTTTGACGTCATCCTCACCGGCGCCGGCAGCGAGAAGATCAAGGTCATCAAGGTGGTCCGCGAAGTCGTGGCCGGCCTGGGCCTGAAGGAAGCCAAGGAGTTTGTTGAGTCCACGCCCAAGCCCATCAAGGAAGGCATTCAGAAGGACGAAGCCGAGAAGATCAAGAAGCAGTTTGAAGAAGTCGGCGCCACCGTCGAAATCAAGTAATCAAACCAAGGGTTCAAGGCCGCGGAGCGCATTGTCGCTTCGCGGTTTTTCTATGCCTAAAGCAGGATGAAACCCTTGACAAGGCATGTGAATCGAGTAGCATGGAAAGTGTATTACTGGCGAAGCGAGGCGGCTATGATGAGCAAACAGCGCATTGTGGTGAAGGTGGGAACCTCAACCCTGACCCATCCTACGGGGCGGACCAACTTCCGCCGGGTGGAAGCCCTTGTCAGGGTGCTGTCAGACCTGCAAAATCAGGGCCTGGCCATGACCCTGGTGACCTCCGGGGCCATTGGCGTGGGGGTAGGGAAGCTGGGCCTTTCCGGCCGTCCTTCCGACACCCCGGGCAAACAGGCCGCGGCCACCGTGGGGCAGTGTGAGCTGATGTACATGTATGACAAGTTTTTTGCGGAGTACGGGCAGAAGGTGGGGCAGCTGCTGATCACCCGGGGAGACATGGAGGACCCGGAGCGGCATAAAAACCTGCTGGCCGCCTTTGAGCGTCTGTTTGACTGGGGCGTGATTCCCATCATCAACGAAAACGATGCCGTGGCGGTGGAGGAAATTGTCTATGGGGACAACGACTCCCTCTCCGCCCATGTGGCGGTGCTGGTGAAGGCGGAGAAGCTGATTATCCTGACGGACATAGACGGCCTGTATGACAAAAACCCGGCTTTGCACCCTGAGGCCAGGCTGCTTGAGACGGTGGAGGCAGTCACCCCGGAGATCCAGGCCCTGGCCCGGGGAGCCGGCAGCGCCATGGGCACCGGGGGCATGGAGACCAAGCTGAAGGCGGCGCATCTGGCCTGCCAGGAGGGCATTGACACTTATATCATCAACGGCAACGCCCCCGATAACATCCATCGGCTGCTGGCGGGGGAACAGGTGGGCAGCTGGTTTAAGGCGGTGAAAACATGTTAAAGGACTTGGGCATCAGGGCGCGCCGGGCGGCGGTGGCCCTTGCGCAGACCACAGATACTCAGCGCGCGGGCGCGCTGTTGGCCATGGCCCAAAGGCTGATGGCAGATATGGAAATGGTGCTGGCCGCCAACCGGGCGGATCTGGACCAGGCCATGGATGACGGAATCCCCACGGCGATGATGGATCGCCTGGCGTTAAACCCCGCCAGGGTGGCGGACATGGCCCGGGGGCTTGAGGAAGCGGCGGCGCTTCCGGATCCTTTGGGCGAAATTCAGTGGCAGACGACGCGCCCCAACGGGCTTCGTATCCGGCGGGTGTCGGTGCCCTTAGGGGTGGTCGCGGTGATTTTTGAGGCGCGCCCCAATGTGACGGCGGATGCCGCGGGGCTTTGCCTGCGGGCGGGAAACGCCTGCATTCTGCGGGGCGGCAAGGAGGCCATCCGCAGCAACCTGGCCGTGGCCGCGGCGCTTAGAAAGGCGCTGAAAGAACAGGACCTGCCTGAGGACGGGGTGCAGCTGGTCGATGACACCAGCCGGGAGAGCGCGGATGCCCTGATGCGCCTGGAGGGCTATGTGGATGTGCTGATTCCCCGGGGCGGCGCCGGGCTGATCCGCCGGGCGGTGGAGTATGCCACCGTGCCGGTTTTGGAGACCGGAGAAGGGGTCTGCCATATCTATGTGGACAAGGAAGCGGATATCCGGATGGCGGCGGATATCATCCACAACGCCAAAACCTCCCGCTGCTCGGTCTGCAACGCCTGTGAATGCATGCTGATCCATCAGGATATCGCGGCACAGGCGCTGCCGGTGATCGCCAAAAAGCTGCTGGCCTCCGGCGTCACCATCAAGGGGGACGCGTTAAGCCAGGCGATTCTGCCGGGTATTGCCCCGGCCGGTGAAGCGGATTGGGGCCGGGAGTATCTGGATCTGACCATCGCTTCCCGGGTGGTGCGGGATGCGGAGGAGGCCCTGGCTCATATCGCCCGCTACGGCACCGGCCACAGCGAAGCCATTATCACCGGCAACCGGGCCACGGCCTCTCTTTTTCTAAGTCGGGTGGACGCGGCGGCTGTATACCATAATGCCTCCACCCGTTTTACGGACGGGGGCGAGTTTGGCTTTGGGGCGGAGATCGGCATCTCCACCCAGAAGCTGCATGCAAGGGGACCGGTGGGGGTTAAAGCCCTGACCAGCTACAAATACATCATTGAAGGCACGGGACAGACGAGGTAAGGATGATGATGAGCATTGGTTTTATCGGCCTGGGAAACATGGCCCGGGCCATCATCGCAGGGATGCATGGGAGCGGGGATTTTGGCGGGCACACCCTTCTGGGCTGCGACCACAATGAGGAAAAACGCCAGGAAATGGCGGAGCGCTTTGTCGTTCAGGTTCTGCCGGATGATATTTCGGTGGCAGCCCAGGCGGATCTTCTGGTGCTGGCAGTCAAGCCCCAGGCGCTGCCCCGGCTGTTTGAGCGGATAGCCGCCCGGCGCAAGGCCTCCCAATGCGTGCTCAGCCTGGCGGCGGGCAGGCCGCTTGCTTATCTGGAAAAGGCTCTGGGAAGCAACACCCCCATCATCCGCGCCATGCCCAATGTGGCGGCCCGGGTGGGCGGATCGGTGACCGCGCTGTGTAAAAACGCCGCGGTCACTGAGCGGCAGCAGGCCCTTGCAGGCGGGATGTTTGAGGCGGTGGGCCAGGCCATGTGGATGGGGGAGGAACGCATGGGCGCTTTTGCCGCCCTCACGGGGGCGGCGCCCGCCTTTACCCTTTTGTATCTGGAAGCGCTTGCCTCCGCAGGCCTTAAGGCGGGGGTGCCCAAAGAGATGGCCACAAAGGCCGCCGGCCACATGATGGCGGGGGTTGCAAAGCTGGCGCTGGAAACAGGGGAGCACCCTGCAGCCCTGACCGATCAGGTCACCTCCCCGGGGGGCACCACCATTGAAGGGATGCACGTCCTTAAGGCGCTGGGCTTTGAGCGGGCGGTGCATGAGGCGGTGGCCGCGGTGATGGAGAAGGAAAAGCGCCTGTCAGAAAATTCTTGACCGGCGGGTTACCCTGTGCTATAGTGCGCCTGCTTTAAGAAAGAAAGGAGTTGTGCGGCATGATGATGAAAGAAAGAGCGCTTGTTTTGGGTCTGTCCGCATGGCTCCCGGCATAGCGGGCGTTTAGTCGTTCACGTCATTTTTCGTCCGGGAGAGCAATATCTGCCGGGCGTTTTTTATGCGCCAAGAAAGGAACCGCATGACACAATGCGAAGCTTGGATCTGCGCACAGCACCACGATATGTACAGCGTCTATCTGCCTGAGGCGGGCGTCTTTCAGACTGCCGGGCTCACCGGAAAAATGCGGCAGCAACTAATGAAACAGCAAATACAACTGGTCACCGGGGACCGGGTGACCTTGATTGGAAAACAAATAACCGCGCTTTATGCCCGGCACAGCTTGCTTAGCCGTCTGGAGGCAGGCACGCGGGGACAGGTGCAGGCCTTGGCGGCGAATATGGACTACGTATTTATCTGCACTTCGTTAAATGAGGAGTTCAACATCAAGCGGATAGACCGCTATCTGGCCATGGCGGACGGGGCCAGGGTGGAGGCGGTGCTGCTCATCACGAAGGCGGATTTGGAAGCGGATTTAAGCCAGGTAAACGAGGCCTTGATGGCGCTTAATCCGCCCCGGCAGGCGATCTTCTGTTCCGCCCTAAACGGCATGGGGATAAAAGAGGTGGAAAACCTGGTGGCAGGAGGAAAGCGCGGCGTTTTGATGGGCTCATCCGGCGTGGGGAAATCAAGCCTCATCAACGCCTTAAAAGGCTCTGAAAGCCTGGCCACCTCCCTTATCAGCGAACACAAGGCCAGGGGTAGGCACACCACCACCAGGCGGGCGCTCATTCCCCTTGAAAACGGGGGATTCCTGATCGACAGCCCCGGTATGCGTGAACTTAAACTGGACCGGAGCGACACGGAGGCGGGCTTTGCGGACATCAGGGAGCTGGCCCAAGGATGCCGCTTCGGCGACTGCGCCCACGGGCGGGAGCCAGGCTGCGCGGTGCAGGAGGCGGTGGCAAACGGCCTCTTAAGGCGGGAGCGTTTGACCAGCTATCTCAAGCTTAAAACGGAAGAACAAAAACAAGGAAAACGGCGGCGATAAAGGCCGTTTCCCTGGCATACAAAGAATTTAGACTTTGGTCTGCAAAGACTGAAAGAGAGACAATAAAAACAAACTTCGGTTTGTTTTTTGAATTCAGCCGGGCGCTTCCTCTCCGATCAGGGCCAGGAAGGCCGCTTCATCCAGGGTGGGAATCCCCAAAGCTTCAGCCTTATTCAGCTTGCTGCCTGGTTTTTCTCCCAGGAGGACAAAGCCGGTTTTGCGGCTGACCGCGCTGGACACGCTGCCGCCATGGCGCAGAATCAGCGCCTCCGCCTGCTGGCGGCTTATGCGGGGCAGCGTGCCGGTGAGCACCACCGCCTGGCCGTTAAGTATGCCGCCCGCCTGCTCCAGACGAGGTTCCCGTGGGCTGACGCCGGCCAAAAGCAGGGCATTGACCATGGCGTTGTTCTTGGGATCTGCAAAAAAGTCTATCACAGACGCGCCCACGATTTCCCCCACGGAGGGAATGGCGGTGAGCGCCTCCAGGCTTGCCTGGCGCAGGGCGGCCAGGCTGCCAAAACCCCTGGCCAAATCCCTGGCGGTCACCCGGCCGATGTTGGGGATGCCGATCCCCACTAAAAAGGCCCCCAGATCCGGGCAGCGGCTGGCCTCGATGCCTGCCAGCAGCTTTTCCGCGCGCTTCTCTTTAAAGCCGGGCAGGGTGAGCAGCGCGTCCAGGCTGAGGGCATAGAGGTCCTGGGGCTCTCTGACGCCCAGGCGCTCATAAAGCGCGGTCACCGTCTTTTCAGACAGCTGATCGATGTCCATGGCCTCCTTTGAGGCATAGTGGGTGAGGCGGGCGATAACCTGGGGTTTGCAGCCCTCCCGGTTGGGGCAAAAAAGATGGGCCCCGATCTCCTCAAGGACAGCGCCGCAGGCAGGGCAGACGCTGGGTTTTTCAATGACTTCTCCGGTAACGCTGCCCGCCACATGGCCCAGGATCTCCGGGATGACGTCGTTTGAGCGGCGCACCCAGACGGTGGCGCCCAGGGTGAGCTGCTTTCTTTGAATGTCGCCAAAGTTGTTAAGGGTGGCCTTGCGCACAGTGACCCCGGCGAACTCCACCGGGCTTAAGTGCCCCAGGGGGGTGAGCTTGCCGCTGCGGCCCGGGTCCCAGCTGACGGACAGCAGGGTGGCCGTGGCCTCCTCCGCCGCGAATTTAACCGCCACCGCCCAGCGGGGGAATTTGTCTGTATAGCCAAGGGCCCGGCGGGTGGCCAGGTCGCTTATCTTGATGACCGCGCCGTCAATGAGGAAGTCTAGGGCTTCCCGGCCTTCCTCCACCTGGGCGACAGCTTCCCCAAGGGCTGCCTCATCCTTCCCTGAAAAAAGCAGGGGAGAGGTGGGGAAGCCGTTTTCTGTGAGAAAGCGGTTCAAGCCTTCCTGATCGGTATAGGGCGGGTTTTCAAGCGTGGGCACATCATAAAAGCGCGCCTGCAAGCGCCGCTGGCGGGTCACCGCCGGGTCCAGGCTTCTCAGGCCCCCGGCGGCGGCGTTCCGGGCGTTTTTTAAGGGTTCTGCCGCGGTTTGGTTGTACTTCGCCAGCTCTGAGAGGGGCATATAGCACTCCCCGTGGATTTCCATAAAGCCCTTGAAGGGGATGGACAGGGGCACGGCTGCGATGGCCATGGCCTGGGGCAGGACTTCCTCGCCCACCGTGCCGTTGCCCCGGGTGGCGGCGGTTAGCAAAAGCCCCTGGTCATAGGTGAGCACCAGGGTGAGGCCGTCGTATTTATATTCTACGGTGTAGGAAAGCGGGGGAAGGCCCGGCGCCTTGGCATGGGCCGCCCTGACCCGCTCAAACCACTGGGAAAGGGCAGCCTTTGACTGCACCTTGTCCATGCTCCACAGCCGGCTTTTATGCCGGTGCTGGCGAAAGGCGGGCAGGGGATCGCCCCCCACGCGGCGGGAGGGTGAGTCCGGCAAGCGGATGCCAGACGCCCCTTCCAGCGCTAAAAGCTGATCATACAGCCTGTCCCATTCCTGATCGGACATGATGGGCTCGCCCTGCACATAATAATGCCGGCTGGCTTCGTTTAACTGATCTACCAGGCCGCGCATGGCCTCTTGCGAGTATTCCACGCGTTACTCCACCTTGACGATGGGCGCGATGGCCACGGCAAACTCTTTTTCACCGTAAGCGGTGAACTGGATGCAAACCCGGGCGTCAGCCCCTGAGCCTGTGGTTTCCACCACGGTGCCGGAGCCAAACTTCTTGTGCAGCACCCGGTCTCCTTTGTGGAAGATCTCCGTGGGTTCGGGCGGCGGGGCGAGGGAGGCGATAAAACCCTTGCGCACGCCGGGGATGGCGGAGGGGTCCTGGCCCATGCCCGGCGTGCCAAAGCCCATTTTGGGGGCGGGCTTGGTGGGCTTGGGCGGTTCCGGCGCCTTTTTCTCCGGGCCAAAATGCTTGCGCATGGCCGTGCCCCATTCGTCGGAGATAAGCTCCTTGGGGATTTCGCTTAAAAAAGGACTGGGCTGGTTGCGGGCGGCCTGGTTGAAGATGGCCCGGTGCCTGGCGCGGGTGAGGTAAAGGTATTCCCTGGCGCGGGTGATGCCCACATACAGCAGCCGCCGCTCCTCCTCCAGGCGCTCCTCCCCCTCCATCCGGGCCCGGCCGCTGGGGATGAGGCCATCCTCCAGCCCTGCGATAAACACCGCCCGGTATTCCAGGCCCTTGGCGGAATGCAGGGTCATCAGCGTCACATACTGGGGCGCATCCTCCTGCATGTCCAGGTCCGTGACCAGGGCCACGTTTTCCAGATAGGCCTCAAGGCTGGGGTCATCGGACTTGCTGGCAAATTCGTTCACAGCGCCCAGGAACTCCAGCAGGTTGTCCCGCTTTGCCAGCATATCCTCGTCCGCGGATTCCGCGTATTCCTTAATCAGCCCGGTTTCGTCCAGCATCAGCTTGGCAAAGTCGCCCAGGGGCATTTCCTTGCGCTTTTCGTTTAACAGGTCCATCATGTCCCGGAAGCTCTCCACGCATTTGCGGGGGCGGGAGCCCAGGGTGTCCGGCAGATCAAGCAGCGCGTGGTACAGCGGGCCGTTCAGGCTTTCCGCCTGGGCCTCCAGCATCGCCACCGTGGCGTCTCCGATCGCCCGCTTGGGTGTGTTGATGATGCGCTTAAGCGCCACATCGTCATCCGGGTTCACCATCAGGCGCAGATAGGCCAGGGCGTCCTTAATCTCTTTGCGGTCATAGAAACGGGTGCCGCCATATACCCGGTAGGGGATGCCCGCGCGCATCATCATCTCTTCCAGCACACGGCTTTGGGCGTGCATGCGGTAGAGCACCGCCACCTGCCCGTAGGGCACCTTGCGCCCGCGCAGGCGGCGGATATGCTCGCAGATCCAGGCGGCTTCCTCCCGCTCATCCCCGGCGGCGGCAAAGCGGATCTTGTCGCCCTTGCTGCCTTCGGTCCACAATTCCTTGGGCATGCGCTGGCTGTTGTTCGTGATGAGATTGTTGGCGGCTGACAAAATGGTCTGGGTGGAGCGGTAGTTCTGCTCCAGCTTGACCACCTTGGCCTCCGGAAAGTCGTTCTGAAATTCCAGAATGTTGCGGATGTCCGCGCCCCGCCAGCCGTAGATGGACTGGTCGTCATCGCCCACCACGCAAAGGTTGCGGCTTTCCTGGGTGATCAGCTTGACCAGGTGGTACTGGGCCATGTTGGTGTCCTGATACTCATCCACATGCACATAGCGGAAGCGCTGGCGATAGTGCTCAAGCACCGGGGGATGCTCCAGGAGGAGCTCCAGGGTTTTGTTGAGCAGGTCATCAAAATCAAGGGCGTTCGCCTGGCGAAGCCGGGCGTCATAGGCCAAGAACAGGTCGTGCAGGGTCTGGGCCCTCCGGTCTTTACCGCTCTGGGCGAACCAGCCGTCCGCGTCCAGCAGCTTGTTTTTGGCATCCCCGATCAGGCGCTTCACCTCACGCAGGCTGATCTGCTTTTCGTCAATGTCAAAGCGCTTGAACAGGTCCTTCAGCACCCGCTGCTGATCATCATCATCATAGATCACAAAGGAGCGCTTATAGCCCAGCTTTTCAATATCCCGCCTGAGAATACGCACGCACACGGAATGGAAGGTGCCGATCCAGGCGTCTTCAGCGCCGCCCTTGGTCAGTTCCTCCACGCGCCGCTGCATTTCCTTGGCCGCCTTATTGGTAAAGGTAAGGGCCAGGATGTTGTAGGCGGGAACGCCTGTCTCCATGAGATTGGCGATGCGGTAGGTCATCGCGCGGGTCTTGCCGCTGCCGGCGCCCGCCACTATCAGCAGCGGACCGTCGTGGGTTAAAACCGCCTCGCGCTGTTTATCATTTAAGTCGTTCAGGTTCATTTTTCCCCCAATGTGGCCGGATGCCCGGCCGCTTCACTCTCCGCCCAACGCAAAAGCAACAGCACGCAATACGGGCAGATACTAACACAATTATAGCAAATATTGCGGCTCTTGTACAATTTGTTACGCTTCTTTCTCTTTTTCCAGGCTGACAGGCAGGTCGGTCTGGGAGAAAGGGTCCTCCTGGGTGTAGGCGGAAAGGTCCACGCTGCCCCGCCGGATGCCAGACCGCCCATGCCTGCCTGGGGCGGTGGAGCGCACGATGGGGAGGGAAGCGGACAGGTCCACCAGCGCGGATTCCCGGGGCTGGGTGAGGGAGAAAATCACGGTGCGCCGGGTGAGGGCGCGCCTGGCATATTCGTTGGCGATCTCCGCGCGCTCCCCAAAGTGCATCGGGAAGAACACCCGCGGACGGATGGCCATGATGATGTGGTTGGCCCCCGCGTCATAAAGCCCCCCCTGGTTGGGGTCCAGCGGGAAAAAGCAGATGTCCACCTTGTCTTTGGGGAGGGCGGCCACCTTATCGTAGAAGGATTCCTCCGCCCGGGTGATCTCCCTCAGGGTGTTCTCCTCCCGCCAGTGCCAGAGGTTCAAGTCCCCCGCATGAAAGACGCATACGTCCTCAGCCTCCGCTAAAAAAGAGACGCCCGCGTCCGTGGAGCCAAAGGCGCTGACCTTGGCCTGGGCCACGGAAAAGCTATCCCCCTCCTTGCACACCCTGATGCTGGGCAGATCCGGCGCCTGCTTCCCTGCGTCCTCGGAGAGGATGTAGGTGATGGGGAAGGAGGATTTCCAGCCGTAGATCACCTCCCGGTCGTGGTGGGTGAGGGAGTTGTTGGGTACAAAAACCAGGATGTTGTTAAAGCCTTGAAAATCCTTTTCGCTCAAGCGCTGCTCCGGCGCCAGCTGGGAAAGGCCGGTCTGCCGGTAGCTGAAGACCATCAGGGTCTTCTTCAGCGACACCGTGAAGGCGGACTGATAAAAATATGTCACCAAGGCTTGTCTGGACAAGGCAAGGGGCTCCTTTCAGAGAAAATCAAATAAACAGCTGTTCCAGCACCTTGCCCTGGGCCTTGGGCAAAAGCAGGTGGACGGCGTGGGCCAGGGTGGGGGCGATATCAACCAGCTGGCAGCGCTCAAGGCGGGCGCCCTTCAACAGCATAGGGCCGGAAAGCCACAAAAGGCAGTCGCTGCCCTCATGCCCAAGGCCAAAGCCGTGGGTGGCCTTATGGTGGGGCACACAGTCGTCTTCTGCGATGGCAAAGCCCTCATCCGGCTCCACCGCCAGCAGCAAATCCTCCGGCGCGTGCAGGGCCCTAAGATCTTCCCGGGTGTAAACGTGCCTTAAGTTAAGCGCCTCCCTGTTATCCTCAAGGGCCTTCAGCACCGCGGGATAGTCCCCCCGGTGGATGCGCACATAAGCGCCCAAGCCCAGGCTTTGCGCCTGGGCGGGGATGTTCTGCTCCCTAAACCAGGCGTTAAGCGCCACACAGCCCTTGATATCCGCCTGGCCATGGTCGCTGACCACGGCGATCACCGTATCCTCCAGCACACCCCGGGACTTAAGGGCATCCAGGATTTTCCCCACCCGCTGATCCAGCCGCTCAAGGGCCTCCCGGGCTTCTTGGCTGAAGGTGCCGTAATGGTGCCGGGTGCTGTCGCAATCCGTCAGGTGCAGGGCCAGCACGTCCGGCATCCGAGCCTGACGCTTTATAAGGGAGAGGGCCACCTGGGTGGCAAAATCATCCAGCTGGGGCTGGGCAATGCCCTGGCGCAGACTGCCGTAGCGCAGCTCCGTTTTAATCAGCCACCAGGGGCTGCCGTAGCGCAGCGCCTTAAGCGCCTGATTTTCCCCCGGCAGGGCCAGCACCTCCGGCAGGTTGTAGCGGATATGGGGGCTTTTCCCGGTGGTGGGCCAGAGGATGGCCGCCACCTCCCGGCCGGCCCGGGCGGCTTGGGTAAAGAGGGTGTCCGTCTGGATATCCTTTTCTTCCCAGTGCCAGGGGCGACGGTCTTCCGGCAGCTCCGGGGCAAAGGGCTGGTTGTGGCCGATGCCGTGGAGAAACGGATAGCAGCCGCTTATGAGGCTTGCGTGAATGGGATAGGTGAGGGTGGGGTAGATGGTCTTCACCCGATCACAAAAAACGCCCTGGCTTGCCAAGGCGCCCAAAGCCGGCAGGGACAGGAGAAACTCCGCGTCCCTGGCAAAAACGGCGTCCAGGCTGATGATGACCAGGCGCATGGCTATTTCCGCCAGCCGAAGAACTTGCTGACGCCCCAGGTGCCAAAGATCCAGCCCAGGGGGCCGCAGCCGCGCTTGCGGCCGGTGCGGCGATCACGGCCAAAGAGCCTGAAGAGAATAAAGCCAATCAGGGCGATCTGCCAAAGGCTCAAGCCTTCATAGCCCCGCTGCGCTTCCTCCGTTTCCGCCTGATAGCGCTGGGCGTTGTCCAGGCTTTGGGCGGGCTGGCGGAAAAAGCCTTCGATGGGGTTTGGCGTGACCTGAGGGCTGAGGGCGGCGCTGCTGTAAAGGGCATCGGTCCTGAGGGCCTGCCCGGAGGCTCTTTGCAGCTGCCCGGCGAGCTGCGTCATAAAGGCGGCCAGAGCGCCTGAGTAATCCCGGTTTAAGAAGGGCGTTCTGAAGGCGCTGGCCAGCAGATTGTCCACCGTGTCCTGGCTGATCAGGGCCTGGGCGTCCCTGCCCAGGGAAACGGCATAGCGCTCCTCGCCGATAACCATTACCAACAGGATGATCTGATCCGGGTCGGGGTAGCTTTCCAGGCTTTCCCGGGCGAAGGAAGCGGCCTGGGCCCCGCCCAGGAAATGCTTGGTGATGACCTTCAGGCTCAGGTCCAGCTTGTCCTCTGTCTGGCGGTTAAGATCGACGATGCCTTCAATAAGGGAAGGGTCCAGCACATTGGCAGCGTCAGAGACCACCAGGGCGGAGGCCGCCTGGGCCGAAAAAATGCCCGCCAGCAGGAAGGCCGCCAGCAGCAGCGCCAATAACCTTGTTTTCATGCAGCCTCCTTTCAGGGGGTGAACAGCTCCGCCTCTGTCTGGCCCAAAAGCCGGGCCAGAAGGCCGGAAAAGGTGTTGTTAAGGCGATCGTTATAGGCCCCGGCGGCCTCGTTGTAGCTGCCCACATCCGTCCACTGGGCGCTTTGGTCCAGCGCCTGGGGCAAAAGGCCGGTGACGTAGGCCATGTCCCGGCTGTCCGCCTGAACGCTTTCAGAATCCTTAAGGATGGCCAAAAGCGCCCTGGCGTTTTCCTCCAGGCTGGTATTGGCCCGGGTCCGGGCGGCCAGGGAAGCCTGAGAAGAAAGCGCCTGAACATCCCGGGCAACCGCGGCCATGCGCTCATCCCCCTGGGGCAGGTGGCGGCGGGCCACGGTGAGCAGGTTGTTGCCCGTTTCCACCCGGGTGGTGAACACCGTGCCCAAAGAGCCCAGGGCGCTTTCCACCTGGGCCTTCTCAACCCGGGAGCCTTTTACAGCGCCGATGAAGAGCGCCGCCGCCACCATGAGCAGCGCCAGCATAATCGCCAGGACGCTGAAGGGAAATTTACGCATGTGCCATCCTTTATCCGTTGATCAGACGGTTTTTCAGCTCGTTTTCCATCTGGGCCAGGGTGCGCTCCGCCTCGGCGCGCTTCTGGCGGCCTTCGGTCTGAATGCGGACCACCTCGTTCATGGTGTCAATGAGGGATTTGTTGGTCTGCACCAGGGTATCGATATCGATGATGCCCCGCTCCGCCTCCTGGGCGGTTTCAATGGTGCCCTGCTTGAGGGTCTCCGCGTTTTTCTTGAGCAGTTCGTTGGTCATGTCCGTAACCGCCCGCTGGGCCCGCATGGCTTGCTGGGAGTGCTGCATGCCAATGGCCAGCACCATCTGGTTTTTCCATAGGGGAAGGGTGTTGACCAGAGTGGACTGGATGCGCTCGATCAGAAGGGAGTTGTTGTTCTGCAAAAGCCTGATCTGGGGCGCCATCTGAAGGGATATCTGCCGGGTCAGTTTTAAGTCGTGAATCTTCTTTTCAAAGCGGTCAGTCGCCTGCTCCAGGTCGCTTGCCTTCTGGGCGTCCAGAGTGTCCCCGCTTTTCTCGGCCTGGGCCTTCAGCTTGGGGATGTCGTTGGCGCGCACCTGGGCGAGTTTCTTATCGCCGGCGATGATGTACATGGTGAGCTCTTTGAAGTAAGTGAGGTTCATTTCATAGAGATGGTTGAACATGGAGACATCTTTAAGCAGCTGCACCTGATGGGTTTCCAGGGTGCCTGCGATGTTTGACACATTGCCCGCCACGTCATCAAAGCGGGCCTGCACCTGGGCGATGTGCTTTTCAGCGGAGGAGAACAGGGCGCGCAGGCCCTTTGGCTTTTCGGCGGAGGACTCAAAGGTCTTCAGTTCGCCAATCAGCTTGGTCAGGTTGTCGCCCACATCCCCCGCGTCGGTGTTTTTCACCTCCACCAGGATGGAATCCGCGAAGTTGGAAACCTTCTTTTGCGCCTCCGCGCCATAGAGCATCACATGCTGGGGATTGTTAAGATCAATCCGCTGGGCGAAATCGTCCACCGCCCTGCGCTCCTCGGGGGAGAGGGCGCTGTCCAGATCCTGGGCCAGCTTGGCCTGCACATCCGGCGCCTGGGGGCTTTCCTTCTGGGCCAGCTCCAGCTGTTCGATGACCGCTTCCACCTTTTCCCGGTCAGCGTCCTGGGTGACAAGCACCAATTCAGGCAGCGGCTGGCCCGCGGCCTCCTCCACGCTGTCCACGGCCCGGGCTGCCGCCTGGGCGGTCTCCTGTGCGGCTTGCGCCTGATTGTTGGAGTCTTTGATTTCTTCGGACATGGTTAGCCCTCCTTCTTTTGCTGCGCCTGAGCGGCGGCCTGGCTATTGGTCCCGGGGTTGATGTCAAAGTCACTGGCAAGCAGGCTGTCCTGCTTGAGCATGGCCTCCAGCACGTCGATGTCGGTGGAGATGTCCAGCATATCGTTTTGATACAGGGTTTCTAATTGTTTGTTAAAGGCGCTGAGCACCACGTCCATGGCGGAGGTAATGCGCGCCTTGGTGGCCTTCGCGTTTTGGCCTGCCACGCCGCTTTGCTGAAGCTTCCGGTAGCCGGTGAGCATCTTAAGGGTGGTGGGCAGGTAATAATCCATAAAGCGCCTGATTTGGGGGGCCTTTTCCGGCTGGTCGATGACCGCCTGGAAGATGCGGGTGGCGATTTTGTCCAGCTGCACGATTTTCTCACTCAGCACCGGATCGGGGATCATTTCGTCCTCCTGGCGGATGGTGGTGAGCATCTCCTGCCCCCGGGAGATCAGCTGATCCACGGCGCTGTTGCCGGTGACGGGCAGATCGTCCATGGAGCGGGCTTTGGTGGAGGTGTCCAGGCCGGAGAACATGATGTTGGCGACGCGCCCGATGAGCACCGCCAAAGCCCCGCCAATGAGGTAGTGATGCCAGCGGTGAAAGGGAAAAATCAGGGAATACCCCAAAAGCGAGAGCCCGCCTGCCAACAGCCCTGAGAAAAAACCCTTTACCGGGTTGGGGTTTCGCTTTTTTTTCTGGGTCATGCTGCCTCCCTTTCTCACAAAACGACCCGAAGGACGGGTTTTGCTAAGCGAATTATATCATACCCGATATTAGTGAACAAATTAAAATTCCTTCATCTTGCTGCTTGTGCTATACTGCGGTTTGGCAATATGACAAACCAGGGAGGCCACATGGTCAAGATCGGACTTAGCACCAGCCAGGACACCACCACCAGCCGGGAGGGCATGCCGCCGGACTATATCTCCGCGGTTTTGCGCGCGGGAGCGCTGCCTCTGATTTTCCCGATTCTGCCCCTGGGACACGCCCAGTATGAGGGCTTTATTGACGCCATGGTAAGAAGCGTGGACGCCATCATCTTTACCGGCGGCCCGGACTTTGACCCGGTGATTTACGGCCAGGAGAAACACCCCGGCTGCGGCAATATTCACCCGGAGCGGGACGAGGTGGATCTGCTGCTGGCCCGGGCTGCGATCAAGGCAGGGAAGCCCATCCTGGGCATTTGCCGGGGTTTGCAGCTGATCAACGTGGCCATGGGCGGCACCTTGTATCAGGATCTGGCCGCCCAGCTGGGCTTTCCCGCAGAGCGCCACCAAAGCAAAGAGCGAAGCGCCCACGAGGTAAAGCTGGAGGAGGACACCTTGCTGCGCCGGATCACGGGGGTGAACGCTTTTTCCGTCAACTCCCGCCACCATCAGGCCATTGAGCGCGTGGGGGAGGGCCTGCGCATCTCAGCCCGCAGCGAAGACGGGGTGATTGAGGCGGTGGAGTTTGAAAGCGGCTATCCCGGCCTGGCCCTTCAATGGCACCCTGAGAACCTGGCGGAAGAGCGCACGGACCAGCAGGCTTTGTTCCACTGGCTGGCCGGCGTGGCGGAGCAGCGGCGGTGAAAATAGCTCTGGTCAGCGATCTGCACGGCAACATGACGGCCGTGAACGCCCTGGAGGAGGACTTAAACCGCCGCGGTGTGGATACGGTTTGGTGCCTGGGGGATGTGGTGGGCAAGGGGCCCAACTCACACCTCACCTTTGACTGGGCCATCAGGCGATGCGAGTTCATTCTGCGGGGAAACTGGGATGAAGGCATTGGGCTTCGGCAGTTTAAGCGGGACGGATTTTATTATGAACAGCTGGGCGAGGCGCGCATGGCGGCGCTGCTTAACTTTCCCCTTGAAAAGCGGGTGACGCTTTCGGGGCGCCGGATTCGCCTGATTCATGGCCGCCCGGTGATGGAGAAGCTGTATTACATTCAGGATTCAAGGGACATCTGGCTGCCTTTTTTGGGGGAAGACACCGACCTTTTGATCTATGGCGATTGCCACCGCCAGGGGATGCGCACCTTGTCCGGCCAAGTTGTCAACATCGGCTCCGTGGGCAACGCCATGGGGGTGCCGCTTATACAGTACGCCCTGCTGGAGGGAGAGCCGGGGGACGGCCCCGCCCCCCTTGACATCACCTTTGTCACCCTGCCCTATGACAGGGAACAGGCGGTGACGGAGGCGCTGGCGCAGCCCGGGCTTCCGGACCTGGAGGCCTTTGTGAGAGAGCTTAGAACCGGAGTCTATTCCCGGAAGAAGGGCAGTTTCAACAAGGAAAAGGAGGAAGCACTATGAACCAGACGCCCACCTTGCATAACAGCGCCAAACAAGGGGATTTCGCGCCCACTGTTTTGATGCCGGGCGACCCGCTGCGCGCGCGCTTTATCGCCCAGACCTATCTTGAAAACGCCAAACTGGTCAACGATGTCCGGGGCATCCAGGGCTATACGGGGGAGTATCAGGGCAAGCGGGTATCCGTGATGGCCTCCGGCATGGGCATCCCCACCATGGGCATCTATTCCCACGAGCTGTTCAACTTCTACGGGGTGGAGCAGATCATCCGGGTGGGCAGCGCCGGCGCCATTGATCCTACGCTTAAAATCCGTGACCTGGTGGCAGGGATGAGCGCTTACAGCAACTCAAACTATGGCGCTCAGTTTGGCTTCAGGGGAAACCTAGCCCCCTGTGCTGACTTTGGACTGCTTAAGAAGGCCTATGAAACGGCGGAAAGGCTGGGTGTGCCCATGAGGGTGGGCCCGGTGTATTCCTCCGATGCTTTCTATGATGAAAGCCGGCCCGGCCCCATGGACAGCCTGAAAAAATTAGGGGTGCTGGCGGTGGAGATGGAGGCCTACGGGCTTTATTTAAACGCCGCCCGGGCGGGGAAGAGGGCGCTGTCGCTTCTGACCATCTCGGACAAACCGGAGACGGGGGAGAGCGTCAGCAGCCAGGAGGTTCGGGAGACCTTCACCCAGATGATGGAGATCGCCCTGGAGATCGCCTGATGCGTTTGCTGGTAAGCGCCTGCCTTTTGGGGCTGTGCACCCGATTTGACGGACAGGCCAGGGCGCATGCGGGGGTGCTGGCGCTTAGGGAGCGGCATACCCTGATTCCGGTGTGCCCGGAGCAGCTGGCGGGGCTTTCCACCCCGCGGCCGCCCAGTGAAATAAAAGATGGCCGGGTGATGAATATTAAGGGGGAGGACCTGACGGAGGTCTTTTCCCGGGGGGCGGAGCAGGCCCTGACGGCTTTTCGCCTGTGCGGCTGTGAAGCGGCGGTTCTCAAGCGCCGCAGCCCCTCCTGCGGCAAGGGCCAGGTGTATGACGGCTCTTTTTCCGGCAGGCTGACGGCGGGGGACGGTCTTTTTGCCGCCCGGCTTTTGGCTGAGGGCATTTTGGTCTATGGCGAGGATGAAACGGGCTTGGTTGAATAATAAAACAGAATTAATGCATCATTATTGATTTTTTGTTGTTATTTCCGGATGAAGTGTGCTATGATGCGGCATCGGCACAGGCCGAAATACGGAAGAAAGAGGGTATGGTCATGAAACGGTGCCTGATACTCATCCTTTCCATGGTGATGCTTTCAAGCCTGTTCTCATCCGCTATCGCGCAAGAGGACACATCGCTTACAGACATCCTGGACAAGGGCAAACTCATCCTTGGGCTGGACGCCAGCTTCCCGCCCATGGGCTACGTCGACGCTGACACCGGTGAAATCGTGGGATTTGATATCGATCTCGCCAGGGAAGTCTGCAAACGCCTGGGCGTGGAACTAGTTACTCAGCCAATCGACTGGGCTGCAAAAGAAATGGAACTTGACGCCCATCATATCGACTGCATCTGGAACGGCATGACCATCACCCCTGAGCGGCTGGAGAACATGCAAATCTCCCTGCCGTATTTAAGAAACGATCAGGTTTTGGTGGTTCGCACCGCGGATGGTTATGCAAGCCTGGCGGACCTGGCGGGCAAAAAGCTGGGCATCCAGGCCGGCTCCAGCGCCAATGACGCGCTGGACGCTGCGGAAGCCTTCAAGGCTTCCCTGGGCGAGGTGGTGCCATTTGACGAGAACATGACGGCGCTGATGGATTTAAACCAGGGCGGCCTGGACACGGTGCTGGTGGATGTGATTGTGGCCAATTACTATATGGCCGTCAACGACTATCCCTTCACCGTCCTTGATGAATCCCTGGCGCCTGAGGAGTACGGCATTGGCTTTCGCAAGGGCGACCTGGCCTTGAGTGAAAAGGTGAACGCGCTGCTGCTTGAGATGCAGGCGGACGGCACCCTGGCTAAAATCAGCGAGGACTGGTTCGGCACGGACATCACCATCATCAACGAGGCAAAATAAAGAATAAGAAAACGGGAGGGAGCGTTTGTGCTCCCTCCCGTTTTTTGGAAAAAGGTTTTATCCCATGAAATATCTCAATAACCCAGACCGCCTGGCGAGTCTGTTGGCGCAGCTGTGGCAGGGGCTGGGCGTAACCATGAGCCTTTTTGGCTATACCCTGCTTTTTTCCCTTCCTTTGGGGCTGGTTTTGGCGCTGATGCGCATGAGCCGCAACAAGGCGGTGCGCTATCCGGTGCAGCTTTTCATTCTGGTGATGCGGGGAACCCCCCTGATTCTCCAGGTGTTCACGGTGTATTTCGTGCTGCCGATGATCTTTGGCACCGCCTTTGAGCGCTTGACCGCGGTGGTCATCGCCTTTGTGATGAACTACGCCGCCTACTTCGCGGAGATCTACCGGGGCGGCGTTCAGGCGGTGCCTGAGGGCCAGCGGGAGGCCGCCCATGTGCTGGGCTTCACCCGCGGCCAGGCCTTTGTGCGCATCATTCTGCCCCAGTTAATCAAGCGGATTGTGCTGCCCGTGAGCAACGAGGTTATTACCCTGGTGAAGGATACCGCCCTGGTGACTGCCGTTGGCATGGTGGAGCTCTACCGGGTGGCGCGCAACGCCGCCAGCACGGTGGGCTCCCTGGAACCCCTGTTCATCGCGGGGGCCATTTATCTGATCATCAACGCCGTGATCTCCTTCCTGTTTGACCGCGCGAACCGCTATTTCGCGTATTATCAGGGATAGCGATATGTTAAGTGTTGAAAATATCTATAAAAGATACGCGGATAACAAGGTTTTAAGGGGCGTTTCCCTGAAGGTGAACCAGGGGGAGGTGGTGGCGGTGATCGGCCCCTCCGGCTCAGGCAAAAGCACCCTGCTGCGCTGCCTGATCGACCTGGAGCGGGTGGATGAGGGCAGGATCATCGTGGGCGGGGAGACGCTGGTGGACACCCAGGCCCAAGGCTATGCGGAGAAAACGGCGCTGCGGCGCATCATCCTTAAAATGGGCTTTGTGTTTCAAAGCTTTAACCTTTTTCCCCATTTTACAGTGCTAAAAAACGTGACGGAGGCCCAGGAGCGGGTGCTGAAACGGGGCAGGCAGGAGGCCCGGGATTATGCGCTTCAGGTGCTGGGCAAGGTGGGCCTTAGCGATAAGGCCAGCGAATACCCCTATATGCTCTCCGGCGGACAGCAGCAGCGGGTGGCCATCGCCAGGGCCCTGGCCATGGACCCGCAGATGCTTTGTTTTGACGAGCCCACCAGCGCCCTGGACCCCCTCCTTACCCAGGAGGTGCTCAGGGTGATCAAAGGGCTGGCGGAGGAGAACCGCACCATGCTGGTGGTCACCCACGAGATGGCTTTTGCCCGGGAGGTGGCCGACCGGGTGGTGTATATGCAGGATGGGGTGGTACGCTGTGAAGGAACGCCTGAGGAGGTGTTCAGCCACCCTGAGGTGCTCGCCTTTACAAGCCAGACGCCCCAGCCTGAGTGACCTTTGTCTGCTTGTCGATCAGCTGGCTTAGGAAATAGCCCAGGAGGATAAGCGCCAGCACGATATAGGGCACCACGTCCAGGGAAGTAAAGCGCACCAGCACCCCGGTTAAAGGCGGCAGCAGGGTGGAGCCGGTATAGGCGGCGGCCATCTGGAGGCCCATGGCCGCCTGGGAGACCGCTACGCCAAAGCGCAGGGGCGTCAGGTGGATCATCGCGGGGTAGATAGGGGCGTTGCCAATGCCCAAAAGGACATAGGCCGCCAGAGAAAAAGCGGGGGGCAGGGGCAGGGCCAAAAGCAGGGCCCCCAGGGTGGCCAGAAGGCAGCCCCAGCGGATCAGCCGCTTGCTGTCCACCTTGATGGCGATCAGCCCGCTTACCGCGCGGCCCAGGGTGGTGCCCAGGTAATAAAGGGAGGCCAATGAGGCGGCGGCGGCAGGGTCAAAGCCCTTGCGCCCCTCCAGAAAACTGGCCGCCCAGACGCCCGCGATGGCCTCAAAGCCCACAAAACAGGCAAAGGCCGCCATGGCGGTGATCAGCCCCGGCGTGCGCAGGGCGCGGCCGTTGCCGATATGCTCCCCCTGGTTTGAAGACAGGGGATCGGTTTTCTCCGCCCGCCGCCATAAGGGCAGGGACAGGAGCAAAATAACAAACAGGCTGCCCTGAAGCAGCGCCACCGTCTTATAACCGCCCGGCCAGCCGGCGCTTCCGGCGAGGCTTTTCCCCATGATCAAAGGGCTGATGGTGGCGCCCACGCCCCACATGCAGTGCAGCCAGTTCATGTGGCTGGCCTTATAGTTGCGGGCCACAAAGCCGTTGAGCGCCGCGTCCACCGAGCCGCCGCCAAGGCCCAGGGGGAGCGCTAAAAGGCAGAGCACCAGATAGCTTTTCGCAAAGGAGAAGAGCAGCAGCACCACCGCGGTCAATAAAACCGAGAGGATCATCACCCGCCCGGTGCCAAGCCCCTTGATAAGCCGCACGGACAGCAGGGAGGAGATGACCGTGCCCAGGGTGACGATCATGCTCACCAGCCCCAGATCCGCCGCTTCCAGGCCCATTTCAAGGGCAATAGCAGGCCAGGCGGCCCCCAGCATGGAATCAGGCAGCCCCAGGCTGATAAAGGACAGATAGATGACGATCAGTAGCGTTGCCATGTGATATCCTCCCTGTGTGCTGCGCCCCAGTATAAAGCTTTTTCGGGCTGTAAACAAGTTTTGTATATCGCTTGCACCAGGACGTCTTTCTTGGTACAATGCAGAAAATTCAGACCTGGTTGAAAGGATGAAAAAGATGTTCGATTGGTTGTTCTCCCTGCCCACTGCCCTGGCTGAGGTTGCTGAAGGCGCCGCCGCGGCCGCGGATGGCGCTGCTGCCGAGCCCGCGGGCCTTGCCGCCACCCTCCAGATGTTCCTGCCGATGATCCTCATCGTCGCGGTCTTCTATTTCCTGATGATTCGTCCCCAGCGCAAGAAGGACAAGAAGGTCAAGGACATGCTGGCCAACCTCAAGGTGGGCGACCGCATCACCACCATCGGCGGCATCTACGGCACCATCCGATCCCTCAGGGAGGACACCATCACCTTGTCCGTGGGCAAGGAGGATGTGGAAATGGTTTTCGCCCGCTGGGCCATCCGCGGGGTGGAAGAGGTATCCATTGAGAACGAGGGCGAGCTGCTGAACTAAGCGCTTGTTTTGGCCTCAAATGCGCCCGGGACATTATGGTCAGGGCGCTTTTTTTGATAGGAGAGCGAAATGGAAAGAGCAAACGGACGCACAGCCCAGGCGCTTCGCCGGGTGCGGATCACCCCTGATTTTGTGGGGACGGCTGCCGGCAGCTGCCTGATGGAAACCGGGGGCACCCGGGTGATCGTCACCGCCTCGGTGGAAGCGGGGGTTCCGCCCTTTTTAAAGGGGAAGGGCCAGGGCTGGCTGACGGCAGAATATGCCATGCTGCCCGCCTCCACCGGCAGGAGAAAAGGGCGGGATGGCCTGAAAAAAGACAGCCGGGGCGTGGAAATCAGCCGGCTGATTGGCCGCAGCCTCCGTCAGGCGGTGGATTTGGGCCGCCTGGGGGAATACACCATCCATATTGACTGCGATGTGCTGGAGGCGGACGGGGGCACCCGCACCGCCGCCATCACCGGAGGCTTTGTGGCCCTGGCCCTGGCGGTGGAGGGCATGATTAAAAAAAACCTGCTGAAGGAATCCCCTCTTCATCACCAAGTGGCGGCGGTCAGCTGCGGCATTGTGAAGGAAGAGGCGCTTTTGGACCTGGACTATCCGGAGGACAGCCAGGCGGAGGCGGACATGAACTTTGTGCTGAATGAACTGGGGGAGATCATTGAAATCCAGGGCACTGGCGAAGGAAAGGCCTTTTCCGCGGCCAAGCTTGAGGAAATGATGGCTTTGGCCCAGACGGGCATCCGCCAGCTGATGCAAAGCCAGCGCCAGGCGCTTATGGATAGGGCCTGGGTGGTGATGCAGCCGCAAACGCTGGTGTTAGCCAGCGCCAACGCCCACAAAATTCAGGAATTAAGCCAGATTTTAGGCCCCAGATTCCGGGTGATCTCCATGCAGGAGGCCGGGTTCACCGGGGAGATTCAGGAGACGGGGCAAAGCTATGCGGAAAACGCGGCCTTAAAGGCGGAAGCCCTTCGGGACGCGACCGGTTTCTTCGCCCTGGGGGATGACAGCGGCCTGGAGGTGCTGGCCCTGGGCAATGCGCCGGGCCTGTACTCCGCCCGTTATGCGGGAGGGCACGGGGACGATGCGGCCAACAACGCGCTTTTGCTGAAAAACCTGGCAGGGATTAAGGACAGGCGGGCCCAATTTGTCACAGCGCTGGCCCTGGCTTCTCCCTTTGGCCCCACCCGGTTTTTTGAAGGGATCTGTCCCGGGGTGATCACCCAAGAACCCCGGGGGGAGGGGGGCTTTGGCTATGACCCGCTGTTTGAGTATGAAGGGGGCCAGACCTTTGCCCAGATGGGAAAAGAAGAAAAAAACAAGGTAAGCCACCGGGCCCGGGCGCTGGCGCAGCTGAAAGAAGCGCTGGCATGAAGCTCCTGGTGTTCAGTGATTCCCACGGAAAGGCCCGGGAGGTGAGCCGCATGATGAAAAGGGCCGCCAAGGGCGGCCGGCCGGATATGGTTTTGTTTGCGGGGGACGGGGTGTATGAGGCCCTGGACCTGCGCTATGAGGATTATCAGGTGCGGGCGGTGCGGGGCAACTGCGATCTGGGCGCGCCACCGGATGTTCCGGAGGAGATGACCTTTCCCGTTCAGGGCGTGATGATCTATCTCTGCCACGGCCACCGGCTGCGGGTGAAGCAGGGCCTGGGCGCTCTTCAAATCCGGGCCCGGGAGGTGGGGGCACAGCTGGCCATCTTCGGCCACACCCATCACCAATTGCTGGAATACCAGGAGGGCATCTATTTCTTAAATCCCGGAGCACTTCGCCAGGGGGAATACGCCCTGGTGCAGGTGAACGATCAAGGGGAGATCAACTGCCAACTGTTCGGACAGGATTAAAGCGGACGGCGCAGGCCCTTTGGATAATGGTTTTTCAGGACGCCCCCGGAGGCTTTGCCCCAGCCTAAGGGCCAGCCTTCAAGGCAGGCGGAAGCCCAGCCGGTGAGGCCATCAGGCGCTAAAAGAGGGTGCCCTTGCTGAAAAAGGCGGGCTTCCTCCGCGTTGAAGGGCAGCGTTTGACGGGGCTGGCTGATAAGGGCCAGGCCGTGGGCGGGCTTTGGTCTGCTGCCGTTAAGGTCTATGAGGGGATAGCCTGATCGCGTCACGCGCAGCCCCCTTAATTCAGGCAATTCAAGCGCTTGGTAAACCGCTGTTTTTCCCGCGATCTGATTGGGAGAAGCAGGGGCATCAGCCCAGTCATCCATCAGGGCCTTGAGGTGTTTGAGGCTTTTGTTCTCCCTGGGGAGCGCTTGTGGTTTGTCCGCCCCTTCCCGTTTGAGCAGGGCCACAAAATGCCCCTCGCCCGAATGCAGATGGGGCCATATGCGAAGCAGGCCCTCCGGCGCTTCCGGTAGGCCTGGAAGGGCAAAGGGATGCAGATAAAAATCAGGATGCTCCTTTAAGAACTGCGCGATGACGCCCTCGTTCTCCGTCTCGTTGAAGGTGCAGGTGCTGTAGACCATCTGCCCGCCGGGGCGCAGCATCTGGGCCGCGCTTTTTAATATTTCCCTTTGCCTCTGGGCGCAGCCCTGAGGGCTTTCCTGATGCCATTGGAGGCGGCTTTCCGGCTCCCGGCGGAACATCCCTTCCCCGGAGCAGGGGGCGTCCACCAGGATTTTGTCAAAGGCCTGGGGCAGTTTTTCCGCCAGGCGGGCGGGGCTTTCGTTGGTGACAGCGGCGTTTAGTATGCCCATGCGCTCTAAATTGCGGCTGAGCACCCTGGCGCGGGCGGGGTTTATTTCATTGGCCACCAGGGCCCCTTGACCCATGAGCTGGTCGCCGATCTGGCTGGCTTTGCCGCCGGGGGCGGCGCAGAGGTCCAGAACCAGGTCCCCGGGTTTGGGCGCAAGGGCAGATGCCGCCGCCATGGCGCTGGGCTCCTGAAGATAATAGGCGCCGGCCTCATGCAGCGGGTGCTGCCCGGGGCTCATGTCCGCCTGAAGCGTCCAGGCCGCCCTGGCCCAGGGGATGGCAGCGTCCAGCCCCGAAACAAAAGGCGGCCTCCGCCTTATGGAAAAGCGGATGCCGCGCCGGGCCGGGGCCTGGTAGCAGGCCAGAAAATCAGAAAGCGAAGACCCCAGCAGGGGCCTTAGCTGGTCGATATATCCTGCCGGGAGGGGAATCATCCTTGTCCCTGATCCTCTCCCTCGCCGGGGGCCGAACGATAGCGGTAGTTCGCCGGGTAATAGGGCTGGTGGAAGGCCTCCTCCTGGGAGATGGGGGGCGGCAGGCTGTCCAGCTGCTCAGTGGGGTCCGTATCAAGCAGGGTTTCCCGCAGCGTGTGAAGAAGCCCGGCGGGCCGTTGGTGCTTGGATTGGGCGCGCCTGCGCCTGCGGGTTGCTAGCTTGTCTTCAACAGCCGGGGCCTCGGCAGGCGCCTCATAAAAAGGCGTCTGGGCCTCAAAGGGCGCATAGGCCATGGGGCTTTCCTCAGGCGCCGGGTACTCCGCCAACTCCTGGGGCATATAGGGGAGATGCTCCTCCTGCCAGGGGGCTTGCGGCGCCGCCTCAGGCTCTGCTGTCCAGGCGGCAAAGGGGAGGGCGGGCTCTGCGCTCCCGCCGGTGTATTCCCCGGCGGGAGCCGGGGGATAGGACAGCTGGGGCTGCTGCCAGTTTTCTTCAGGCAGGTAAGGCTCCTGGTAGGTATAGCCGGCGGCGTCTTCCGCCAGATAGTCCACCGCCTCCTCCTGGGGCAGCATGGGGGTGAAGGGGGTATCCTCCATCATCCCGTATTCCAGGTCCAGGGGCACCTGGTCCAGGTCCTCCATGTAGGCGTGGGTGGCCTCCATGCGTTTCTCTTGGTTGCGGCGCATAAACCAATTGCGCCATACATAATGAGGCCGCCAGCGCACAATCCACACCACATAGTCCGCCACCGTGCCGGCAAGCAGCAGAATCACAATCAACGGCAGCCAAAAACGCTCCAGAAAGCTGGAGATGCCGGTGGAGTGATTGGTGACCAGGTTCCAGATGTTGTTAAACAGGCCCCGGGTCCACCCCAGCAGCAAGCTGAACAACCGGTCTGCAACAACGTTCATGGCGCCTTGGTGTCTGCCTGGGAGACGGGCAGAATTTCAACTGTGATATACACCGCGTTTTCGCTGATATACACCGCGTCCACAGGCCTTGTAACTTTGGCGGCGCGGATGATGGTCTCCGTCATGCCGCTGATATCCACGGGAGCCGTCAGGTCCGCCAGGGGAATGCTGTCAAGGGCTGTGACGCTGCCCGCGATCCACACCTCTGCCGGGGAGGCGGTGATGCTGGCGATGCGATAGCCCGGCGCCACCTCTCCGGTGACAGCGCCCGTCAGGTTGACCGGCACGCTTTTGCGGGGGTAGAAGGTCTGCTCCACCAAAAGGGTGTCCAGCAGCACGTTTTCGCTGGTAACGCTGATCAGCGGGCTTTTGATTTCATCCCCGTCTTCATCCGTCAGGATAAAGGGCACGGCGGTATACTGGGTGCCCGCAATGGGGTTGAGCCTTGAGACGTCATAGGCCGCCACCACCCGGGCGATGCCCTCCACCAGGCTGCGGGGCCCGGAGATCACCACGGTGCTGGGATCGATCCCCGCGTTTCCGGCGTAAAGGTCCTCCGGCAGCGCCTCAGCACTGGCTGACGCGATGGGCTGCACCGGGATGCGCCGGCGGGTGATATAGTCATCCACCTGCAGGGTGACCTGGGTTTCAGACAGCCAGGTGACGCTGCCATAGCTGGCCGTGTCCGTGCTTTGAAGGGGCAGGGTGACCTCCCCGGTTTCGCTGATGCGGGAAAGGTCCAGGCGCACGTTAAAGTTGGCGGGGGTGACGCTGTCATACACCCGCTGGGGCACCTCTGCGTGGAAGGTGATGGCAGGAAGCTTGGACAGGTCCGTGGTGACGATAAAGCCGCTGCGCTGCAGGGCGTCGTTGTTGATGATGTTGATCTGCACGTCCTTAAAGACCTTCTCCCGGGTGAGGGTGGCATCCTGGCTGATCAGCCCGCCCCAGATGGCGACGGCAGCCAAAAGGCTGACCACCTTCAGCCCCCAGTTGCTGCGGAGGGATTGCCTGAGACGAACGCCAAAGGCCTTCAGGTTGTACCGCCAGCCTTTTTCCTTTTCTTCAGGATACTCGCTCATCCTTGCTTCCTCCTTTCCGTTTGAAGCGGCGGGCCAGGCTCTGCACTGAGTCAAAGAGATTGACCCGGTCGCTTCTGTACATATCGCCGAGCACCTCATCAAGGGACTCCGCGTCCAGATGGCGGGTGAGCCTGCCCGCCTGAGCCATGGAGATGATGCCGGTTTCTTCTGAAACAATCAGCACCACGGCGTCCGTGCTTTCAGTCACCCCCAGGCCCGCCCGGTGGCGGGTGCCCAGATCACGCCCCAGGCTGCTGTTTTCACTGAGGCTGAGCACGCAGCCCGCCGCCATCACCCGGTTGCCCCGGATGATAACGGCCCCGTCATGCAGCGGGGTGTTGGGCTCAAAAATGTTGACAAGCAGCGGCCCGGATATCCTGGAGTCAATGGTGGTGCCCGTTTCAATCAGGTCCCTGAGGCCGGTTTTTTGTTCAAACACAATCAGGGCGCCCACCCGCCGGTGGGAGAGGGTCTGCACCGCCTGGGACACCTCAAAGACAATCCGGTCGCCCTCGTCCTGACTGTCCACGATGTTGTCTATTTTGGCGCCCCGGCCCAGCTGTTCAAGGGCCCGGCGCAATTCCGGCTGGAAGAGGATCATCAGCACAAGGGCCCCGTTATTAAGCACGCTCATAAACAGCCAGTTTAAGGCCTTAAGCCCCAGCAGGTCGGAAAGCCAGGACACCACCACCAAAACGCCAAAGCCCTTTAAGACCTGGCTGGCCCGGGTCTGGCGGGTAAGCATGAACACCTTATAAAGCACAAAGGCCAGGATGGCGATGTCAATCCAGTCCTTGAGCACCGGACGGTTTATAATATTCCAGAAAAAGGCCTCCACGCGTCCGGCGGTGTTCATGCGCTCCCCTTTCCTTTCATCCCGTCATAATAATATCAGTATACAACATTTATCCGCTGATAAAAAGGACCCTGTCGGCCAAATTCATCGTTTCTTAACAGAAATGAAAGAATTTAGCTCAAAATAAAAAAAGAAAAGAGCCCAAAGGCCCTTTTCAATCAAACAGCGGGCGCTTAGACGGCCGTTTGCTCCTCCACCGGCACAACGCTCACCTGTTTGCGGAACTTGCCCAGGTGATGAAAGCGCACCAGGCCGTCCGTCTTGGCAAACAGGGTGTCGTCCTTGCCCCGGCCCACGTTAAGCCCGGGATGGATGTGGGTGCCGCGCTGGCGCACCAGGATGTTGCCGGCCAGCACGAACTGCCCGTCAGCCCGCTTGGGGCCCAGGCGCTTGCTGGCGCTGTCGCGACCGTTACGGCTGGAACCAACGCCCTTTTTGTGGGCAAATAATTGCAGATTAAGCTTCAGCATGGGATATCCTCCGTTTCTTCATCAGGCCTGATCATACAGGCGGACATTTTCAGGGTAGGCGTCTGTCAAGTCCTTGGCCCCTTGGCGGAAAGTCTCCAGGATGACCAGGGCTTTGGGATTGATCTGCCGGCCTTCCAGGGTGACGCTCAGTTCGCCGTCTCCCTGCTTGACCCGGGGGCTTGCCCCTGCCACCGTTTCAAGCGCGTTGGCGCAGGTGATGGCCAGGAAGGAAACCGCGGCGCAGACCAGATCGTTGCCCTGGGTGCCTGCCCCTGTGTGGCCGGACAGCTGATAGCCCTTTAAGGTATCTCCGGCGTAGAGCAGGCGAATCTCAGTCATCTCAGGCGGTGATGCCGGTGATTTCCACCTTGGTGAAGGGTTGACGATGGCCCTGCTTGCGGCGGTAGTTCTTCTTGGCCTTGAACTTGTAAATGACGATCTTCTGGCCCCGGCCGTGCTGAAGCAC
>ENA-UOUL01001714-UOUL01001714.1-bioreactor-metagenome-genome-assembly--contig:-NODE-1714-length-28871-cov-7.381538_pt1 | contig 28871 bp, 19 predicted proteins | sample MGYA00249838_ERZ747220 | MGnify/ENA primary metagenome ERZ747220 (study PRJEB28778, sample SAMN05720191) | bioreactor metagenome | isolation source: Anaerobic biogas reactor | place: USA:Washington...
GTAGCCGATTCAGGCACGGAGGCCGACATCATTTTGACGTCAACTTACCTCTCAAAATGTGCGAAACTTGAACTTAGACGCTGCCAACAAGCAGGCTGTGATACACAACGGCGTATGCGCAGGAACACTGGTTCGGTCAGACCTTGCTCAACGCCTGTTCCAGATCTCTGATCAGGGCATCGGGTTTTTCGATTCCCGCCGAGAGCCGGATCGTGTTCTGCTTGACGCCGAACGTCGTACGCCGCTCTTCGGGCAGATAGAGCATTGTTGTCAGATAGGGAATGCAGATCAGGCTTTCCGTAGCGCCCAAGCTGACCGCGTGGACGATCACCTCCAGAGCATCGATGAAGGCCTTGGCTTGGTCGATCGTCTCGCCCACGTCGAAGGCCAGGATGCCGCCGAATCCGCCGGCCATTTGTTTGCAGGCGACTTCGTGGCCCGAGTCACTGGTGAGGCCTGGGTAGAGAATTCGAGTGACCTTGGGGTGTCCCGCAAGGAACTCGGCCATGGCCAGCGCGTTGGCCGCCATCCGTTCCGCTCGTAGCTCGAAGCTCTTGAGTCCCCGTTCCAAGAGCGAGGCCGAATAAGCGTCGAGCGTGGTGCCGATGGCCTGGCGAGTGAACCACAACTTGTCGTAGTGCTCCTTCGAACCGGCCAGGGCCCCGGCCATGAGGTCGTTGTGGCCGCCCAGACCCTTGGTGGCACTGTGGAGCACGAGATCGGCGCCGAGCTGGAGCGGCTTCTGGTGATAGGGGGTGGCGAAAGTGTTGTCGACGACGAACAAGGCGCCGCTGTCGTGGGCGATCTCCGCCACGGCGGCGATGTCGACGGTCTTGCAGAGCGGATTGCTGGGCGTCTCGCAGAGGATCATCCTGGTGTTCGGCTTGACGTGCTGGCGGACGTCCTGGCCGACGCTGGCATCGAGCCAGGTGATTTCCACGCCCATCCGTTCCAGAATGAGCGAAACCTTGTAGTGGGCTCCGTAGATGTCGTGGAACAGGATCAGATGGTCGCCCTGGCTGAGATAGGTCAGGTAGACCATGGTGCCGGCCGCCATGCCCGTGGTGCAGATGATGCAATCCTCGGCGCCTTCCATGCGGGCGATCTGCCGTTCGACTTCGCGGACCGTGGGATTGTCGTCGCGATGGTAGGTGTAACCTTCGATTTCGCCGTCGGTGATCTGCCGCAGCACCTCGAAGGAGGCATATTCGTAGTTGACCGCATTGACGATCGGCGTCACCATGGGCCGATTGCCGTAGGGTGTGAGGGGATCTTTTGGCACTCCAGACTCCTTGGTAGATGACTCAGCGAAAGCTTGATCGGGCGCGTATCGCTAAACCCGAAACCCGAAACACGAAGCACGAAATCCGAAACAAATCCAAAGCACGAAGGTTCGAAACCGGTTGGGGCCGATGGGTGTTGCGGAAAGAAGGTGACAGGTACCTCTTGCGGGAAGGGCCCTTCGGGTGCTTCGCACAAAAGGTACCTGTCCCCTTTTTCCGTCTACTCGGTCTCTTGAATGAAACCGTGGTAGAGGCCCACATAGTAAGGTAACAGAAAGACGGTGCCGCTGGCTAGCTCCCGGCCGTTGCCCGGGTAATCGAGACGCCAGGGGTTGGTGTTCCAGTGATTGAAATGGCGGTTCTCCACGGGCAGGACCTTGCCGTCGACTCGATGCCCCGCGTCGGTCCTCGGCGGCTCGACGATCTCCCCGCTCTGCTGGCGGGGCAGCAGCACGACGTCGAGCCGGTGGCTGTTGCGGGCGGCCCAGTTGAGCCGGTCGAGCGGGAAACCCTTGAGGGTCGCCACCGAGTCTTCCAGCCAGCCGTCCCACGGCGCGAGGGGGAAGGTGCCCCATTGGCTGGCGTGCCTGGCGTCGAGCCCAAAGGCCGCGTAGGCGAAGTTGAAAAATGGATTCATCTCCGGTTGCTCGATCACCCACGCGCTGAAGAACGACAGTAGCATCTGCTCCCGCAACGACTCGTTCTTCGTGTATTTGACCAGGTTGTAGAACGACATGAAGGCCATTTCGTCGTCCGACTGATTGCCGGAGCCGATGCCCCGGTGGATCTTGTAGATCATGGCGTTCGTGTTGTAGGAGTGCTCCTTGACGAGCTTCTCCGTGTGTTCGGCATAGATCGGGTCGCCGGTAATGTGTTCGGCCACGGCCAGGTAGGAGAGCATGCTCAGCGATTTCAGCCCCCGTTCCTCGGCCCAGTTCGGATCGTGGTTCAGCGACTTCGGACTGTAGACGCCCCAACGGGTCGGCGTTCCGTCGTGATCGACCAGGTTGTAGTCGTGCTCGACCAGATGATTGGTGAGGTCTCGCACGACCTCGCGCACTCGCTCCTTTTCTTCCTCGGTGTCGGCCACCAGGTCGTAGTAGGCCGGATAGAAGAAGTAGTGGCCGTCGAGTTCGTCGGAACTGGTGTCGCTCTTCCAGTACCACTTGCCGTCGGCGCTCTTGGGCCAGCGGGGTTCATAGACCTTCCAGAGGGCGTCGCGCTCGGCCTTTTGCTGCCGGTCGCGTTCCACCCGGCCGACGTTCGGGTCCGGCAGCTCCGTCGAAATCACCGTCCGAGCCACGTATCCCTTCGGCGGGCTGTGTTCGCACCCCTGGGTTACTTTCTGCAGGAACCGCAGGGCCTCGAAGGCCCGCCTGGCCCGGTCCTTCGCCGTGGGGTCACCCGTGGCGGCATAGGCGAAGCACTCGCCGGCCCCATACATGCTGGTCCACAGCCCGTCGTTGTCGCTGTCGTGATACAGGATCTCGGACTTGTCGCCCGGCCTGGCCAGGCCGACCTCCGACACGTATCCCAGCGGTGTGCGGCGGATGTATCGCTCCATTTCGTCTTCATAGAACTCGGCCTTCTCCGCCAGCGTCATCATCCGCCGCTCGATCAGTCCCACGCCGCCGGCCGTGGCAAACCAGGCGTTGCCCTCGGCGTCGACGGCGATGTCGCGCACGTCGTCGTCCGGCAGCCATCGACGCCCTTGCCGATAGGTCCAGCCTTCGCCGTCAAAGCAAACGGCGCCAAGATGCGTGCCGAACCAGACGACGCCGTCCGGTCCGGCCACGATCGTGGTGAAGTCGTTGTACGGCAACCCGTCTCGGCCGGTGTAGAATCGCCATCCGTCGGAGGTCTGGCAGGCGGCGCCTGCCAACGTGGCGAACCAGAGTTGTCCTCGTGAGTCGACGGCCGTTCCGCGTACGCCGGAGGTACCCCACAGACGCCCCAGCCCGTCTTCGACGATCATCGGCTCGAAACCCCCGTCCACCTGAACGAGCAGGCCGTGATCGGTGGCGAGCACCAGCTTTCCATCTGCCGTGCGGGCGGCCTGATTGACGTGGCTGTCGGCCGCGGCATAGCCTTGGGGATCGACAACCCCGCACAGATCCTTGCTGGCGGGAGATCCCGCCGGGGTCCACGCGTTTCCCTGCCGAGTCGCCCAACCCTTCTCCGTATGAGCCCAGACGGCGCCGCTGCGATCGAGATGGACGGCTTTCACGTCGTTGGAGGGCAATCCGTCGTCGACGGTATAGACCGTCGCGACTTCCTGGGGAAAACGGCCGATCTTCACCTGCGGGACTTCGGCGGCCCGTGTGGCAAACACCGTCATCAGGAAGAGGATTGCCGCAACGAGCAAGAGACGTGCAGAACAAACGGGGCTCATATCGAAGGAACCTCTCTGTTGGGGCTCGCCCATGAATTGACCGGGCAGACAAGCCCTCTTCCGGCCGATTCTGCCGTCAAAACTCATTCTAGACCGGGCGGCACAGGCCTACAATGGTCTGGAAATCAGCGCGCCGTGTCGCTGGTGGAGCCGAAGAACCGGGGGCCGGGTTCCATTTTCGACGACCGGGTTTTTTGGTATCGTGGCATAGCTGAAGCCTGTCCTCACTCTCCTGCAGGAGTCAACAGAGAGCCGATGGCGGAGGATCGATCGCCAAAGTCGAACGATGTGGCTCCGGGTACGAGCGACCTGGCGCGGCAATTGATCGATCTGCGCGAGACGATCGGTTTGCTGCGCGAAAGCGAAATGCGCTGGCGGCAGATCTTCGATCTCGTCCCGCACATGATTTTTGCCAAAGACCGCGAAGGTCGCTTCTTGCAGGCAAACCGGGCGCTGGCCAGGGCTTACGGCAAGACCGCGGAGGAACTCATCGGCTGCCGCCAACAGGACATTCACCCGGTGCCGGACGAAGTCCGGCAGATGCTGGACTACGATCGGCAGGTGATCGACAACGACGTTTCCATGACGGTCGCGGAACTCACCTTCACCGACGCTCGCGGGCGCCGGCGAATCCTGCACGTCACCAAGGTTCCCTACACGGCCGCTGAAGGCGCCGAGCGTGCCGTGCTGGGCGTCGCCGTCGACGTCACCGACGTGAAGGTCGCCGAGGCGGTCCTGCGAGAATCGGAATCCCGCTACCGGGCACTGTTCGAGTCGACGGGCGACGCGATCATGTTGCTCGGCGCCGACGGGTTTCTCGAATGCAACCAGGCGACCTTGGATCTGTTCGGCTGCTCCTCACCCCAAGACTTCATTTCGAAACACCCCAGCGAGCTGTCGCCCCCGTACCAGCCGGACGGAATTGACTCCAGAACGGCGGCCGACGCGAGGATTGCCGCCGCCTATAAGACGGGAATGACCCGGTTTGATTGGCTCCACCGGCGCATGGACGGGCAGGAGTTCACCGCCGACGTTCTCCTGGTGCGGGTCGATCTTCCGGACCGAAGTTTTATCCAGGCCGTGGTGCGCGACATCACCGAGCGCAAGGCCGCGGAACAGGCGTTGAAGGAAGCCCACGAGAAACTGGAACAAAGGGTCCGCGAACGAACCGCCGAACTGGCCGAAGCCAAAGAGGCGGCTGAAACGGCCAACCGGGCCAAGAGCGACTTCCTGGCCAACATGAGTCACGAGATCCGCACGCCCATGAATGCCATCATCGGCATGACGGAACTGGTGCTCGACACCGATCTGGAGGATTCGCAACGCGACTACCTCCGCATCGTTCGCGATTCGGGCGACGCCCTGCTGGCCCTGATCAACGACATTCTCGATTTCTCGAAGATCGAGGCCGGCAAGTTCGATCTCGTCAAGGCGCCCTTCGACGTCCGCGAGAGCCTCGGTGATACGATGAAGTCGCTGGCCTTGCGGGCCCACAGCAAGGGCCTGGAACTGGCCTGCGAGATTCACTCCGACGTGCCGCAACGGCTCCTCGGCGACATGGGAAGACTCCGCCAGGTGATCGTCAATCTGGTGGGAAATGCCGTCAAGTTCACCGATCGGGGTGAGGTGGTGCTGCGCGTGGAACGCAACGACGATGTGGGAGAGGACGTGGTTCTGCACTTCTCGGTGAGCGACACGGGGATCGGCATTCCGCGCGAGCAGCAGACGATCATCTTCGAGGCCTTTGAACAGCTCGACCGTTCCACCACGCGACGCTATGCCGGAACCGGCCTGGGGCTGGCGATCTCGTCGCGGCTGGTAGAATTCATGGGCGGCCGAATCTGGGTCGACAGCCAGGTCGGTCTGGGGAGCACCTTTCATTTCACTGCGCAATTCGAGACCGTTACGGAGATCCCGCCGTCGCTCGGCGAGGGCGGGCTGCAGTTCGGCGGGCGCCGGGTCCTGATTGTCGACGACAACGCGACGAACCGGCAGATTTTGGAAGGCATCCTCGGGAGTTGGGGCATGACGTGGACCAGTGCCTCAGGGGCCGAGGAGGCGATTCGAATCCTGCAGAAGACACGCCAGGGCGCCGGGCCCTACGACCTGGTACTGACTGACGCGCACATGCCTCATGTCGACGGGTTCGAGTTGGCCCGCTTGATCAAGACCGATCCCCGCCTTTCGGGCACGGTCGTCATGATGCTCACTTCCGGCGATCGTCCGGGCGACCTTTCCCGCTGCGAAGAGTTGGGGATCAACGCGTATCTGGTCAAGCCGATCAAACAATCGGAGTTGTTCGATGCCGTCTGCGTCGCCCTGGGAGCGGAACGACAGGCACACGATCCTGGCGCCCGCCCTGCCGTGCCGGTCGCCCTGCCCCCGCTGAAGATCCTGCTCGCCGAAGACAGCCTCGTCAACCAGCAACTGGCCGTCGGCCTGCTGACAAAACGCGGACACACGGTCGTCGTGGCCAATCATGGACGCGAGGCACTTGCCGCGTTGGAGACCGATCAGTTCGATCTTGTTCTGATGGACGTGCAGATGCCGGAAATGGATGGCTACGAAGCCACGACCGCGATTCGCGCCGCCGAGGCGAAGACGGGGCGGCACGTGCCGATCATCGCCATGACGGCACGGGCGATGAAGGGCGACCGGGAGCGATGCCTGGAAGCGGGCATGGACGACTACATCTCGAAACCGGTCCGCGCCCGGCAACTCGATGAGACGATGGCCGCCGTGCTTGGTGTGCGAGTGAAGGAGAGCCCCATGGAAGATGCGGGAACCGCGAGGCAAAGCACCGTCGACTGGGAGGAAGCGTTGCGGTCGGTCGACGGTGACCGCGGGCTTCTGGCGGACGTGGTCGACGCCTATTTGACAGAATCGCCCACCTTGTTGAACAATGTCCGCCAGGCGGTCAACTCAGGCGTCGCCAAGCAAGTCGAGAGAACAGCCCACACGCTCAAGGGGCCCAGTCGCAGCCTTGGAGCCACGCGCTTGTTCGAACACTGCTGGCAACTCGAACAGATGGGGCGGGGGGGGAACCTGGCCGGCGCCCCCGAACTCCTGGCTCGGCTTGAGGCGGAGATGGACTTGGTCCTGCCGCTCTTGCAGGAATTCATCAGAACCGGCGAACTGCCCGGCCGGCGGGCACCGGAAGGATAGGTTCGGCGCTTTGATCCAGCCCCGTCGGTTCGGGGTCTGACGATTCCCCGCACACCCCCTCCGCAGCTTCACAGGCCGGAGGAGGTTGGGCCGATCGAGACCGGTCGGAATCTCGTTCTGCTCGACGCGCGAGCGACGGATCCGCCCACGCCACCGCGTCCATCGCCGCGCCGAAAAACGCCTCTCTCTTGTTCATCTTGGATACCCCATAATTCCGGCACAGAATCGGCACGATTGGACGGAGACCCATGTTGTGGCCTCAAAAACCCTCATGCCGAATGTGCCACCACAATGCCCGTCTCACGCCCCGAGGCACGCGACGAACCCCACTAGCCTTATCAACCACAAACGTTGCCAACAACTTCGACGACGAGTTCGGTTCTTCGTTTCACTACTTGACGACGCACAAGACGCAAGAGATGTTCGGAGAATCGGGCGCGAATATTGCGAACCCCCGCCAAAGACTCTCGAAATCCGTATTGCCGTGGGGTGAAGGTTATCGAATCACAGCATACTTCCCAGGCTGTTAATTTGCAGACGGTTCCACATAGCTTCGTACCGAACCGCAGGCCTTCTGTTACCTCGGTTGAGGGATGGGAAACACCCGCCCGGCCGCCCAAACCGTTTGGGTCTGCATCGACGGACCGAACCGACCGCCACTAACAATGTTGGGACCCGGGCTCCAGAAGAACGGTTTGCCGGCCTCGAGAACGAGAGTCTTGACGCCCACCGCCTGGTGGTAGCTTTCGATCGGCTCGGGGAAACCGTTCGGAAAGTAGCGGAACGGCTCTCCGCTGTACGGATCGAGCGGAACCTCGCTCAGGTATTCTCCCGTCAACTCTGCCAACTCCTTCGGAAGCGAGTCGTGTTCGATTTGCCATGCGGCCAGAGCCATCTGGATGCACGTCGATCGGCGATGCAGTTCGGTCGACACAAGTTCGCGAGGGGCCCAACCGAGTTCAAGCGTACGCGAGCCGAGCCACGCGTCCGGCGCCAATCGCCAGGGCGATCGGTCCAGCGACTCGGTTCTTCCAGCCGGCTGGAGGATGTATGGCGGGATCGGCTTGCCAGTGTTGAGAGCCGTTTGCGTCTCTTCGTAGGTATTCATTTCGCCCCATGCTATCATCCGGAGTACCCGGCGGGCTCGTTCCCGTTCCCAGGGCATCCAATAGATGATCGGTCCGGTTCCCGCTTCCGTCCCCAGGCGCTCGTACATCTCGTCGACGTCGCCGTCAATGACTTCGGTCATCTCCACATGGTACGCCTTGACGGCATTGTCGAACGGAACGCGACGCTCGCTCAGTGCCTCCAATTCGCGCGTTGCAGCCAGTATCCGGTCTTTGGTCTGGCCGGGTTGGGTGGTCCAATTCACCAAATCGGCAAGTACCCGTTGTTCGACATACGCGCCCATGAGCATGATTGCCGGGTCGAGATACACCTGGTTCGCCATCCGCAGCGTCGCCAGATAGCACTCCGCGGCACCGTCCAAATCGCCCTGCTCCTGAAGACGACGGCCCTGTTGCCGAACCGCTTCGGCGAGTTTCTCGGTCGCCTCGCCAGACCTCGTCGGCAAGTATTTGCTGAGTGCGTCGCATTCGGCTCGTTGGCTGGCCTTCACGATCAGATCGACGGCCTCTTGGTTTTCGGCGCCGCTTGCCTGGCTGGCGGTCAAGTCATAGGCCCGGCGATACAACTCCGCCGTTTCCTTTGCCTCCGGCGACGGTGCGGCGGTGAACGCCGCCACGTCGAATCCCGGGTCGACCAGCGGGACGGAGTAGACGCGATAGAGGCAGACTCCCGAGAGGATCGCCGCTGCTGGGAGGACCGTGACCAGCGCCGCGGGCAGCCAACTCTTCAGCGAGTTGCTCTCCAGCAGCCAGCCGTGAGTTCGCACGCGCGTGGCAATGAGCAAGACGATGGGGATCGGCAGGACCGACCAGAACAGGGGCACGTGGAGAACCAGCATGGCAAGGGTCCACTGCGCCAGCAGCAGAGAGCCCACGATGGCAACCGTTCCGCAGAGGATGCCGGAGCGGATCAGCATCGAACAGAACTGGCCGAAGCAGTAGGCGATCGGAATACTGAGGAAGGTTGTCAGGGCGGGAATCCACAGAGCGTAATAGGTATCGGAAGGGTTGTGGATACCCCAGCGAAACATGGTAACGGCGATGGGGATGCTGGCGACGGCCGTCCAACTCAAGACGGCCGCGATCCAGACCGAATGCCGGCTCCACCAGACGGACCGGGGTGAGAGGCCGCGATCGGTGAGGAAGCGGAACTGCAGTTGCCTCTGGTCGCCGGCGAACACATTAGCGCCGGCAAGCGGAATGATGGTCATCCCCGCCCAGATCGCCAACACAGAGCAACCTGACGCCAGATCGAGAAACCAACGCAGCGTCCCTCTGGGAAGTGATCGACGAAACGGATCTGCGACTCCGCTGTGCCAGATCAGTCCAAGCAGAGCTGCCGCAAAGATCATGCTGAGGATGAAGAGCATCCCCTTGGAGTGCCGCCACTGGAGCCAGACGAGATGGCCGAACCGGCTGATTCGTGCGGGTGTTGTCTCCATGACTCGAGCGTCCGTCTCGGCCAGTTCCTCACGACGTTCCTTGCGGCCTGTGGCAATCCGCCCCGTGGACGGTTCGCGGTACCAGCGGGCGCCGAGCCAGACGTCGACGGCAGCCACCACCGCAATCGCGGCCGCCAAGTGAACGGATCCGATCCAGCCCGAGGCATTAACCCGTACACCGACAACCGTTTCGAGGAACCACACGAGAAAGAACGTGCTCAAGGCCGCGGCACAGCCGCCGAGCAGGGCCGCCTTCACGGCCTGGCGCATCAGCAGCGAGAAGAACGCCGCCCAGACGAAGAGGAGCGTCGACCCGATCGCCCAGAACAACAGAGCCGCGCCGACGGTTTGAACTAGAACCCTTGCTGTCGGCACAAAGGAGGCCCACTGATCCATTCGCAACGTAAGGACTGCCGCCGATGCGCTCAAGGCGATCACCAGGAGCGGAGCGCTGACGACCGTGAAGGCGATCTTGCTGACAAACGTCTCGATGCCCTTGGTCGGCAGTGCTCGCAGGAAGTCGTAGGTCCCGTTTTCGTGCTCCAGGGCAAACGCCGTCGCGCCGCAACCCAATGCGTAGAGGATCGGGAAAGAGATCGCCAGACCATAGAGAGGAGGACTCGAATCAGAAGCCGGTATCGTGAAGCATAGGATCACCTGCAACATCAGAGTCAATCCGAACACGCCCAGCCAGAACCCGCGCATCTGGCGGTATTCTTTCCAGAAGATCTGGTAGGAAAAAAAGCGTCCGGTCATGGAGTCACCTCCCGGGCGTTGGGATCTTGCGTCCCTTCGGAGCGTTCCATATAGGCCACGAAGATCTCTTCCAGGCTGGGCGCTCGGATCTCGACGGCGTGGACGCCCGCCTGCTGGCGCAGCGACGTTTCGAGGCCTTCCGGCATGCCGTCGACCAGCGCCTGCCACTGCCGACCCCGCTGCCGTCGGCTTAGCAGCCGGCCGTTCAGCTCGGCCAGCGCCGGCGGCATGGCCGTATCCGTTTCGTCGCCCAGCGTTACCGTGACCTCGCGAATCCGGCCTTTCAGTTCGTCGAGCCGCTGGAGAGTCATGAGCTTGCCCTTGCGGATGATCGCCACGATGTCGGCCACTCGTTCCACCTCGACAATCTGGTGGCTCGACAGCAGGACCGTCTTGCCCGCGGCCGCCCGATCGACCATGCTCTCCAGAAACTCGCGCCGCACCAGGGCGTCGAGTCCGGAAGTCGGCTCGTCGAGAATCATCAACTCCGGATCGTGAGCCAAGGCCAGGGCCAGCGAAACCTTGGCGCGCTGGCCTTTCGACATGGCCTTCATCTTGCGATTGAGCGGCAACTCGAACTGCCCGACCTGCTGCAAGTAGCGCGTCAGGTATCCGTCGGGATAGAAGCCCGAGGCGAACCAGCCGATCTCGCGCACCGTCATCCAGTCGTAGAGCGTCGGACGTTCCGCCACGTAACCGACGCGGCGGCGGATCCGTTCTCCGTACGTTTCGCTATCCATTCCGAGGACCGTTGAGCGGCCATGATCGGCATTGGACAGCCCGAGCATGATGCGGATGGCGGTCGTCTTGCCGGCGCCGTTCTCGCCGAGCAGGGCGAAGACCGTGCCCGGCGGAACCTCGAACGAGACGCCCGCCAGGGCCACCTCCGACCCGTAGAGCTTGCAAACGTCGTTGAATTGAATGACCGCGCTCATGCTTGCTTCTCTCCCTTCTCGTGTTCGATGACGGCCAGTTCCTGCTCGACCAGTTCGCGCAGGTTCTCCCCGTTCAGACGGCTGTGCTTGGCTTCGAGCAGGACCTGGCGGAGACGATTGCGGATCAACGTCATCCGCACGGCCCGGCATTGCTCGGGCGCCCCTTGCGCCACGGCCAGGCCGGTCCCCCGGACCGATTCGAGGACGCCGTCGGCCTGGAGTTGGCGATAGGCTCGGGAGACCGTGTTGGGATTCACCGTCAGTTCCCGGGCGAGTTCGCGGACCGAGGGGACAAGCTCGCCCGCCTGGACGGCCTCGTCGGCCACGGCGAACTTGACCTGTCGGACGATCTGGTCGTAGATGGCCAGTTCGCTGCTTGGGTCGATATGAATGAACATAACTGTCCTCCGTACTAGCTAACTAGTACAGTAGCCATTCTTGCAGGTCTGTCAAGAGGTTTTCTGGAGAATAGCTGTTTGGGATGAGGCCGCTTTCGGGCTGCCGGGAAACCGAAGGCGTTGGGACAGAATCGTTTAACGCCCAGTCGCAGGCGCCGGCCGCTCCTTCCCCGGCCGGCGCCTGCGGCTGGACGTTAAACGAATACACCGCAAAGACTTGCACGGCGACTGGAAGATCCCAAGCCGTTCTGTTAGCGTGGGGAGACTATTGCTGCTCGCGACGTATCCGAGCGGAGCCCATACGGCATGTCCTGTTGGAATGGTTCTTCTTCGAGGCGATTGAGATGACGAAACGACGCAACCTGACAACGATCCTGATCCTGACAGCGGCTGCAGTGCTGTGCTGCGCATCGCTCAACCTTCGCGCCGAGACCGTGCGCGATCGGTTGTGGATCTGGGGACGGCCGGCGGGCATCTACAACAACACCCATTTCCGCCCGCTCGGATTCCGCTCGACCGTCGAGCCGGTCGACGGGGCGAAAGAGATGGGGATCCCGAACGTGATCTTCATTGCCACCGAGAATCTCGGGCCGCTCGACGAGTATTATCGTCCCTTCGAGAAGCTGGATCGCGTGTATTGGTCGCTGGTTGCTGCGGGGGGCGGAACGTCACAGCCTGCTCGCGATGCGGCCTTCGCTCTTGCCGAGAAGCACGAGAACGTGGTCGGTTTCATTCTCGACGATTTCTTTCACGAGCCCACCGTCGGCAATGCGGCGGATCCCGAACCTTCGGGGGCCTTTCGAGCGGCGCTGACTCCTGCCGAGCTTCGTGAGCTGCACCAACGGCCGCTTCGAGGCGGCCATGTACCGCTCATGGCGGTGATCTACACCGCCCAGGTGAAACCCGGAGCACTGGCCCATCTGGCGGAGGTCGATCAGGTCTGCCTATGGACCTGGCGGCCCGCCGACCTGGAGAATCTCGAGGCCAACTTCACGGCCTTGGAACAGTTGTCGCCGGACAAGCAGCTCTTTCTCGGCTGCTACATGTTCGACTTCCATAAGAACAAGCCCCTGCCCCAGCCGCTCATGGAGAAGCAAGTCGAACTGGGCCTGCAATGGTTGAAGTCGGGCCGCATTGCTGGGATCATCTTCCTGTCCACGGGAACCGTCGGCGCCGGGCTGGAGACGGTCGACTGGACCCGCCAATGGATCCGCACCCACGGTGACGATCCCCTTCCGAGCGACGCGTTCAAGCCGGCCAAACGCTGACTCTGACCGGCAACGTCGCTTGTCATGGGCTCGCACGTGCTCACCGAACCCCTCGAGTATGGAAGGAGTCTCTTTTTATGCTGCAGCAGGTCATGACGGCCCCGGGCGTCATCGAGTTCCGGGAGATTCCGGTGCCGGAGCCGGGCGAGAATCAGGTTCTCATCCGGATCATGAAGATCGGGGTCTGCGGCTCCGACATCCACGTCTATCACGGGGAGCATCCGTTCACGAAATACCCGGTGACGCAGGGGCACGAGGTCTCCGGCGTGATCGAGAAGCTGGGAAGCGGCGTGGAGGGGCTTTCCGCCGGCCGGAAGGTGACGATCCAGCCGCAGGTCGTCTGCGGCAAGTGCCACCCCTGCCGGCATGGAAAATACAACCTTTGCGAAGAGCTCAAAGTCATGGGCTTCCAGACGACCGGGACCGCGTCGCACTTCTTCGCCGTCGACGCCGCCAAGGTCACGCCGCTGCCGGACGTGATGACGTTCGACGAAGGGGCGATGATCGAGCCGCTCGCCGTCGCGGTCCACAGCGTGCGTCAGGCGGGCGACGTCTCGGGGCTGGACGTCATCGTGCTCGGCGCCGGACCGATCGGCAACCTGGTCGCGCAGACGGCCAAGGGGCTCGGGGCCAAACGCGTCATGATCACCGACGTGAGCGACTTCCGGCTCTCGAAGGCGGCGGAGTGCGGCATCGACGTCTGCGTCAATACGACGCAAGAAGACCTGGGTGAAGCCATCAACAGGACGTTCGGGCCGGACCGCGCCGATCTCATTTACGACTGCGCCGGCAACGACGCGACCATGGGCCAGGCGATCAAGTACGCCCGGAAGGGGAGCGTCATCATTCTGGTGGCCGTTTTCGCCAAAACGGCGAATATCGATCTGGCCGTGCTGAACGATCACGAACTCGATCTCAAAACGTCCATGATGTACCGCAACGACGACTATCTCGAGGCGATCCGGCTGGTCGGCGAGAAGAAGGTGAAGCTCGCGCCGCTCGTCTCGAAGCACTTCCCATTCAAGCAATACGTCGACGCCTACAAGTTTATCGACGGCGACAGGGAACGGGCGCTTAAGGTCATTATTGACGTGCAAGAGTGAGGTTCCGAATATGAAAATGGACGACCGGTGCCAGAGGCCGTATTGCCCTCGGAGGAGAGCTTCCATGCCGAATCTTCAATTCACCTTTTCTTTGATAGCCGCCACGGTTCTGTTCTGCGGCACGCAGGCGGTCGGACAGTCGCGGAGTGGCGAGACGATCGGCGACCGAATCTGGATCTGGGGGCACCCGGCAGGTGTGTACAACGAGAGCTACCTGGCCAAGCTGCCCAAAAAATCCGCCATGGAGCCGGTGGCCGCGGCCGACTCCATGGGCGTTCGCAACATGATCTTCGTGCGTTACGCCGGCAAACCGGCTCCTCCGTTCGACACGTACTACGTCCCCTTCCAGAAACTCGACCGCGTGTACTGGTCGCTTGTCGGAGCCAGCGGAGTCACTTCCACCCACGAACGCGAACAGGTGTTCCGGCTCGCCGAGACGCACGACAATGTCATGGGTTTCATCCTGGATGACTTCTTCCGTTCCAGTGCGACGGGGCCGAGCGCCGATCCGGAAACCGAAGCCGGCGACCTTCCGCCGTTCGAGGCCTCACTCACACCGCAAGAGTTGCACGCATTGGGACAACGAGAGGTGCGCGGCCGGAAGCTGCCGATTATGGCCGTAGTCTACACCGGCCAGATTTCGCGGCGTGCGAAGGCGCATGTCGCCGAGGTGGACCAGGTGTGCATGTGGACTTGGCGTCCTGCCGACCTAACGGATCTCGAGGGCAATCTGGCCAAGCTCGAGAAGCTCGTGCCCGACAAGCCAATCTATCTCGGCTGCTACATGTACGACTTCGCCGACAGTCGCCCCTTGCCCGTCGAACCGATGCAGCGTCAGACGGAGTTGGGCTACCGATGGCTCAAGGAGAGACGCATTCAGGGCATGATCTTCCTGGCTACCCCCAATGTGGACGTCGATCTGGAGGCCGTCGCTTGGACGCGGAACTGGATCGCCCGGGTCAGCAAGGAACCGTTCGACGGGCGCACGTCTGTCTCACAGCGTTGACGCCATCGGACCCCGCTGCATTCCATGCCGTCCAATCTCCTGGCACGGCCCGTTGACCAGTATCTTCCCATGCTTCTGGGGGGCTGTGTCCGAGCGTCGAATTCGTGACCTACCCTTATAATGCAGCGGGTCTTTTTGGTCGGATTTTGCCGCTCGCATGGTATTTCCGGGAGAGTCGCCGGTATGGCCAAGGAACTGAATCCATCGACCCCTGGCGGTCCCGATCCGGCGGTTTCCAGCGGTAACCAGCCGGAACCGGCCGGTGAGGTGGTTGAAGAACGCCTTCTGCCGGCCGCCAAAGGCAGGGGAAGTCTCCTGCAAGTGGCGACGGTCTGCGGTTTCCTGCTGCTGGCCGTGGGGCTGGTGTTCGGCCAGACCGCCGATTTCGAGTTCATCGTGTTGGACGATCTCTCCGACGTGACCATGAATCCGCACGTCAACGAGGGGCTGAAGGCCGACGAAGTCTGGTGGGTGTTTACCCACTGCTATGCGGCGGCCTGGATGCCGATGACCTGGATCTCCCACATGCTCGACTGCGAGCTGTTCGGCCTCAACGCGGGCGGACATCACCTGACCAACGTCGTCCTGCATGCCGCCACGGCGGTTCTTCTGTTTCTCGTGCTGCGGCAATGGACCGGTCGCCTGTGGCCCAGCGCGCTGGTGGCGGCGGTTTTCGCCATCCACCCTTTGCGAGTTGAGTCGGTGGCCTGGGTCACCGAGCGGAAAGACGTCCTCAGCGGGCTGTTCTTCATGCTCACCCTTTGGGCCTACGGGAGCTACGTGCGCCGTCGCTTCTCGATCTTCCGATATTCGCTTGTGCTCGCCTGCTTCGCGCTGGCCCTGATGTCCAAGCCGATGGTCGTGACCGTGCCGTTCCTGCTCCTGCTGCTCGACTATTGGCCGTTGGGCCGCTGGACGATCCCGGCTGCGGTGTCGCAGGCCGCCGGCGAAGAGGCTCCGGCGGCGAACCTGCCGCTCCGCGGGCGTCTGCGGATTGCTTCACTCCTGCTGCTCGAGAAGGTCCCGATGCTGGCGATGGTGGCCGGCTCCTCGATCGTGACCCTCCAGGCCTACGACGTCGAAGGCGTGGCCATTTTCGAGCAACGCTACGATCTGGCGTGGCGGGTCGGAAACGGACTGCTATCGTACGTCAGCTACCTGGGTATGTTCTTCTATCCGGTCGATCTGGCGACTCCCTATCCCCGTCCGGGGCTCGAATTGCCCTACGGGAGGATTGCCGGGGCCGCCGTCCTGCTCGTGTTCTTCACGCTGGCCGCGGTGGCGGCCCGGCGCAAGTACCCCTACGTGTTCGTCGGCTGGTTCTGGTACGTGGGCATGCTGGTTCCGGTGAGCGGAATCCTCCAGTTCGGCATGCAGGCGATGGCTGACCGTTTCACTTACCTGCCGCAGATCGGCATGTGCATGGCGCTCGTTTGGGCCTTGGCCGAGGCGTTCAAACGCTGGCGGCTGCGAAACACCGTCTACGCCCTGGGCGCCGCCGCGATTCTGGCGGTCCTGATGGTGCGGGCGTATCGCCAAACGTCGCTCTGGCGCAACGATCACATTTTCTGGAACCACGCGCTGGCCTGCAACCCGAGGAACTGGTGGGCCTATTACGGCCTGGGCAACGTGCACCAGGGCCAGGGCGAGTTCGACAAGGCCATCGACTACTACCGGAAAGCGATCGCGCTCCATGCCGACGATCCGCTGGTCCACTACAACTTCGGCGTCGCCCTGGCGTGCGTGGGCCGGCTCGATGAGGCGATCGAGGCGTACAAGAAGACGATTGAACTGCACCCCAACCACGCGGTGGCAAAGAACAACCTCGGCAACACCCTGTTACTCCGCGGCCATCCGGAGCAGGCGCTGGCCTATTGCCGCGAGGCGATCCGGCTCGACCCCGATTTCGCCGAGGCTCACTTCAATATCGGCACGATTCTGTTCCTTCGCGGCCGGGCCGACGAGGCGATCCGTGAATTTCAGCAGGCGGTCGCCATAAAGCCCGAATACCCTGAGGCTTACTACGCCCTGGGGGCCGTCCTGGCTCAGCACGGCCGGTTCGACGAGGCGATCGACGCGTTTCGCAAGGCGCTCGAATCGCCGTCTGCATTTGCCGCGGATATCCACTTCGCGCTGGGCAATGCGCTGGTCGCCCGCGACCGATCGGAAGAGGCGGCAACGCATTTTCGGAAAGCTCTGGAGTTGCGTCCGGTCTTTCCCGCGGCCGAGTATCAGTTGAAGCAGGTTCTGGCCGGTAAGAAGCGGGCGGATTAACCCAAATTGTCCATGGGTGGCACGCTCAGAGCGTAGCGATGGGCGTGGCGACCTGACCATCCACGCCCATCGCTACGCTCTGAGCGTGCCACCCAATACATAGTGCCTCTGCGGAGCCTGCCTTTGGCCTGCTTGCCTTCGCGGGAATGACGCGCCGGTCGCCGCGGCTCTTCCCCCGTTACGTCGTACGGCGGAAGTGCCGGCGGTATAACTCGAAGGCCCAGGCGGTGCGGCCGGGCAGGTAGGCCAGAATCGAATCCGGGTCGCGGCCCAGGTCTTCCACGAGCCTGAGGTTGTTCTCGTAGCCGAGATACTCGCCTCGCAGGTCGCAGAGCAGGTCGCGCGCGTGGCGGTCCTGAAAGACCGAGGGCTTATTGTAGACGACGCGGTATCCCTTGGCCTGCACCAGGTAACCCGGCCAAATATCGTCCATCCGCCCCACATGAGGCATCACGAAGTAGTCGGCGAGCACCTCGGGGCGAAGAAACGTGTTCTGCGAGTCGAAGGGGCCGATCTTGTTGGCGGCCATGGGGAACCGGTCCGGATCGAAATCGCACTTCGGGGCGTGCTCCAGGCGGCAGACCGCGTCAACGTCGGGATCGCCGTTCCACAGATCCGCCTGGATATCCACGCGGACCTTCTTTCGCGTCTTGCGGGCGTAGTCGCGCATCGCCACGAGCTCGAGCGGATAGCCGCGGTGCCAGAGGTGCCCGTGGTTGGTGGCGCCCAACGGGTCGAAGACAGGCAGATCGGTCTCGTAGTAGTCGACCTCCACCTCCTTGCCGACCAGCAGGTCCTGACCCCATCCCTCCAGCGGGATATTGTCGTCGTCGACGACGGCCACGACGTCGGCGCCCATGTCTTTCGCCCAGAGGAATCCGAAGTTGCGCCGCTGGATGCAGTTCCAGCCGATCGCCTTCGAAAGCTCCGGGTCGTACTTCTCTTGTTCGGCCGGGGAAACGTAGATGCCGCGAGTGAGGCGATAATCGGCCGGCGTCTTCAGGTCGCCGACGACGACCAGGTCCCAGTCCTTCATGGCCTGGAACTTCTCGACGGCCTCCGTCGGAGGATAGATGGTGGTCGTGACGATGACTTTCTTCATGAGCAGCCCGTGGGGTTAGCAGCGGTCGGTGTGCTCCGTTTGGAGTATCGACCGCCGGCTGGCCAGACGCGTCTTCAATCCGATTCGGAAATATTCCAGATTGCGAAAGAACGGGTTCTGCGATTCGCCTTCGACGCGGCACCGCCAGACCGTGGGAATCTCGCGGACGGGCACGCCGAGCCGGAGCGGTTTGACGGCCGTTTCCAGGTTGAACGGATGCCTCACTTCCTCCCAGCGGATCGCCTGGACCAGCCGCGTGGGCAGAATCCGGTAGCCATAGGTCATATCGGTCAGATGGGTGGCGTAAAGCAGCGAGAAGAATCGCTGAAACACCCAATTGCACACGAGTTTGACGGGCGAGTAGCCGTGGAACTCGCCCCCGCGGATCCACCGCGAGGTGCCCACCACTGCCGACGGGTCCTTCCGGGCCTCGGCAATCAACCGGACCACGTCGGCGGGGTCGGTTTCCAGGTCGCTGGCCATCATGATCACGTGGCTGCCTCGTGCCAGGGCGAAACCCTCGCGCAAGGCTCCGCCGAGGAAGGGGAGCGTCTGGTGATGGACCACGACCAGGGGCCCCAGTTCCCTCTGCAGCCGATCGACGACCGCCATCGATTCCGCCGTGGTCCGGGAACAGACGACGATCAGCAGCTCCTTGATATCGTCTCGGGCGTCGCGCAGGATGATCTTCACGGTCTCTTCGAGCGACGCCGTCTCGTTGATCACCGGAAGAAGGACGGTCGCCGATTCGAATCGTTCCACGCGCGGAAAGTCGGGCACCGGGTTTCTCCCCGAGAAACACTCCCGCGTCTTCTCGCACGGCACCTGTCCGCCGAGGAGGCAGGAAGTAGCGGTTCTCGCGTTTGTAACGGATGGGTAGCTTGTGAAGTGACCCCGGGAACGAGAGAATGGACACGACAAGTGTAGCCTACGAAACGTCTGCGGGGAGGTCGAGTGTTCGAACGATTCACTGGTCGTTTCTTGGCATTGGGGAGGACACGATGGGGAAGTGGACGGTCGTGTGTCTTGTGATGCTCACAGGCTGTCGTACGGAGGAACAACACGCGCCGGCGCCCCCGCTGGTTCCGCCGAGTGGTCCACCGTCGGCATCCAGTTCGGAGCAACCGCTGGATCCATCGCTATCGGTAAGCCCGGCGGCAGCGAGAACGGTTCCATCGACAGGCGGAACGCCTCTTCAGGGACCCTGGCATATGAGAGACCATCTCGCCAGTGCCAATGTATGGAAGGGTCCCGTGTTCTGGAGATTCAACGAAGACGGGACGTTTGTTATTTGGATCGAAGGTCCTCTCGACCAGGACTTGGATAGTCGCATTTCCATCCCCATTCCCGCGGGTGAAACTCGCTTGACAGGGAATTGGCAAGCCACGACCACCGAACTTCAGTTGAGCAACGTGACCACGGGGGCCGGCAAGCCTGTCAGGCCGTTCACACTCGACTTGGGATGGGTCGATGGGAAGCTGCACATCGACATTGGAGGCTTCCGCTATTCGCGATGGTCGCCAAAGTAGACTACTCCGGCAGGATTGGAATGGATGAGGCGCCGACAGAAACGGTGGTCCTGGGGTGGGCAGCGAAGGCCCTGGGAAGTTGGGGGCGGAGGTCAGAAAAGCTCATCGAAGATTGGGGGAAATGCAGATGCCGATTGCAGTGCAGTGCGGATCATGCCGGAAGCGATTTGCGGCCAAGGAAAAGCTGGCCGGGCACAAGGTCAAGTGTCCTCAGTGTGGCGCCGTGTTGACGATTCCCGTGCCTCGCCCGGAGCCCCAGGCGGCCCCGCCCGTAAGCGACCTGCTCGACGAGTACGAGACGGCGCCGCCCCCGTCCGGGGAAATAGGATTGGCGCCCTCCGGCTCAGCAGGCGGCAGCGAGATCGCCTCGTACACCGGACCCAAGTGCCCTTCCTGCGGAGCCTCCCTGCCGGCCGGCGCCGTGATTTGCACCGACTGCGGCTACAACCTGCGAACCGGCAAGAAACGCGAACTGGCCGGCCCGCAGAAGTCGGACGATTCCAAGCTTTCCTGGCTGCAGATCTCCATGATCGGCGGCATCGGCGTGGCTCTTCTCGTGGTGGTCTTCATCGGCTACGTCCTGTTCCAGCCCCGTGCCGCCGTGGGAGTCGGATCGTCCGGAATATCCGAAACACCGAAGGAGTTCGTCGAAGTCGAATTCGGCGAGAAGGAGTATCTCTGCAAGTACCCCAAGGGTTGGGAGGTGACCAGCGGGGGCGGCAAAGAAGGCGTTCCGCCGTGGACGAAATTCGAGAAGGGGGGCGCTTCCGTGCAGATCCGCGACAGCCTGTCGGGAACCCCAGGCGCGAAAGTCCAGCGCGCCTTGAAGATCGGAACCGCCATCGAACGAGGCGAAGCGCCCGTCGACCAGGTGCACGAACACCGGAAACAATTCGCGGCCGAGTCGATGCGAAACTACGAGGAAACTGCCCCAGAGAAACTCGACCACGGGTTGGGCGATGCGCTGATCGCCGAATTCACGGCAAAGCCGATGCTGGGCGAAGCGATCCACGGTTATCGCGCCACGATCCTCCATGGATACCACCAGTTCAATATCGTCTGCCGGTGTACGGAATCGGAATGGGAGATCCTCAAGCCGGCCTTCGAGCAGGTAATCTCGACGCTGGAGCCGGTCGAAAAAGACCTTTCGGAATTGCTGAAAGGTCAAGGCCCGCCGGAAGGCAGCATGGATTTCTGAGCGCTGCTGCATCGTGGGAGAGTCGGCCCAACGAATTTGCCGCAGAAGCGTCGCAGCCGCGCTTGCAGCCGAATTCGTCCGGCCAGCGCCGATTGCGATGGCTGGGTTTCCCGGTTACAGTAGGACCGGCGGACAAAAGTAACGACCACATGGCCCCACGAATCGGGAGGGATTGCCCGTGAGTAGTCTGCATCGGCGTGGTTTTCTTGGGCGAGTAGGGCGGTCGGGCATCGGCCTGGCTGCGGGACTGACGATCCTCTCCGATCCGCGCTCCGTGCGGGCCACCCCCGCCAACGATAAGGTGATCCTGGCGATCGTCGGCTGCGGCGGCCGGGGGAACATGGTGGCGACCGGGTTTGCCGGCCGCCCCGATTGCCAAATTACCCACTTCTGCGACGTGGACCGCAAGGCCTACGACACGCGGGCCAAGGGCATCGCCGCCTGCCAGGGCGGGAAGATGCCCGTCTATACGCCCGACTTCCGCAAGATGCTCGAAGACAAGTCGGTCGACGCTGCCATCCTCGCCCTGCCTCCCCATTGGCACGCCCTGGCGACCATCTGGTGCTGCCAGGCCGGCAAGGACGTCTATTGCGAAAAACCGCAGAGCCACAATTGCTGGGAAGGACGTAAGGCGATCGAGGCCGCCCGAAAGTACGAGCGCATCGTGCAGATCGGCACACAGAACCGCTCCGCGGCCTACAACCACGCCGCCCGCGAGTACATCGCCTCGGGAAAACTCGGCGAAATCCACCTGGTGCGCGTGATTAACCAGAAGGGCGAGGAAAACTTCCCCATGGAGCCCGACGCCGATCCGCCCGAAGGATTCAACTGGGACATGTGGAACGGGCCCGCACCCGAGCACAGGTACAACCCGACGCTGAGAGCCAAGTGGCGGTACTTGTGGCGCTATTGCGGCGGCGATCTGACCTATGACGGTATCCACCAGGTCGACCTGGCCCGCTGGCTGTGCGGCCTGAAGCATCCCAAGACAGTCTTTTCGAACGGTTCGCGCTACGATCGCGACGGCGCCGCCGAAACCCCCGACACCCAGTTGGCGGTCCTCGAGTTCGACGATCTGATGATGAGCATCGACGTCACCCTCAACACGCCCTACATGATCAAGGCCGACATGGGCGTGCGCGACGGCGACATCTATCCTTATTGGCCGCAGAACACCGAGCGCATCGAGATTTACGGCACGGAGGGTCTGATGTTCGTGGGCCGCATGGGCTCGGGCTGGCAGGTCTTCGTACGCCAGAAGAACCGCGAGCCCGTGATCCGCGACCAGATGCACGGGCGGTTTCCCGACAAGGAGCATCAGCAGAACTTCATCGACTGCGTCCGCAGCCGCCGGACGCCCAACGCCGACATCGCCGAGGGCCACCTGAGCATGCTCCTGGTCCACTACGCGATGATCAGCTACCGCCTGGGCGGCGAGAAGCTCACGATCGACCCAGCAACCGATCAGATCGTAGGCAACCCCCGTGCGATGGAGTACTTCACGCGTGAGTATCGAAAGCCCTGGGTGGTGGTGGAGGATGTGTAGCTGGGGCACGAAAGCCGTCGAGGTAGGTTGCGGAGGAGAGCTTCCGTGAAGACAGCGAGTTTTCGTCACTTCTGGCTATTGAGCACAGCCATGGGGCTGGCCGTCCTGGCGTCGTGTTCGGGGAAGCAGGAGCGCCGCACGAGTGCAGCAACCGTAAGGTGGGAATGGACGGACTCGGATGACATGCTCATCAAGGTTGAGGATGCCAGCGGCTCTGCCATTCCGAACGTCGAAGTCGATACGGTGAGTCACTCCGGAGGGGCCGGCAATGAGACATTGACCGATGCCCAAGGAGTGGTCTCCCTCAAGCCGGGAGCACAGGAGGTGGTGAACATCCGCGTTAACGGAGTTTCCCTGCTGAGCGAGGACGACTGCCTCTTTGACGACTACGGCGGTGTTGTGATAACCATCGTGGTAACCGACCCGGCCGCACTGGGCATCACCACGGGAGAGGAACAGGTTGAACATTGAAGTGCATGCGATAAAAGCATGATTCGTCACATGGCTTTCGTTAACCGTTTCGCTGTCCAATTCGATTCTGCCGACTGTGTCCCGTACCAACCAATTCAGATCCTACTTTCCCGTTGGGTGAACTCATGACAAACTCGGAATCCCCAGTATTCCACACGCCTGCTGAAGATCCGGAGATGGAGAAGGCCGCGGCGAGTGCGCGCCAGACGTTTCGCTTCTTCTGGCGCGAAATGTCGTGGGAACGGCGTCGGATCGTTCCAGGTCTTGAGCTGGCTGCCGTCAAAGCGTCCTTTTCCGATCCGCCCGCGATTCGAGCACAGAATCCCGATGGTCTCGACGTCGAGCACATGTGGCTCATGGAGGTTGATTTTGACGGCCGCCAACTTCAGGGATCTCTCATCAATAGCCCCGAGTCTCTGAGATCCGTCAAGGAAGGAGATCGCGTTGCCGTCGCCGGGAAGCAGATCTGCGACTGGATCTATGCGATTGCGGGCAACGTCTATGGCGGGTTCACGGTCGACTTGATGCGTTCAAGGATGGGAAAGGGAGAACGCAGACAGCACGATCAGGCCTGGGGATTTGATTTCGGTGAGGTCGGCATCGTGAACCTCGTTCCACCGGAATACATCGGAGAGGCGCCCGCGAAGAAGAAGGGTTTGCTGTCCTACTTCGGCGGATCGAAATCGGCACCTCAAGATTATGCCGCAGTCGCAGCAACCGAGCACCCCATGTCGGTCAACATGCGAGCGTCGCTCGACCGGACACTGACCGAGAAACCGGGGTTCGTTCACGACACGGATGATCGCGGCTTCAGCATTCTCCACCAACTGGCGCTCGCCGGTTCTCTGGACGGGGTCGACGTCTGCCTGAAGCACGGCGCGGATCCGAAGAAGCCTGCCCAGAACGGAATGACGCCGCTGGCGTTGGCAAAGAGCTTGGGCTGGCAGAAGGTCATGGCAAGACTGCAGCAGGCGGGTGGGTAGGAGGATTTCAGGACAGGCACGTGTGGCCGACAGAAGGCATGTCCCGTGGAAATCTGCCCTTCGGCATTGGAGCGGCTACATCGACGGAGCGGAGAGTCTCCTCTGCGGCCGATCCACGGGCCGTTTGCAGAGCGCCCGCCGTCCTTGCCTTCCACAACCACCACAAGGAGCCCCGTTGATGAACGCCTCACACAAACCGGCCGCCGATCGTCACGAGGATCTAAGCGTGGCTGGATGCACGCGATCAACACGAGTTACCCCGGTCTACGCTCCGCGCCGGTGTCAATTACCTCCGCAACCGCTGGGAAGCCTTCGAGCGATTTCTCGAAGACGGCCGGATCTCCATAGACAGCAATCGAACCGAGGCCGCCATCAAAGGCCCGGTTATGGGCAAGAAGACCTGGCTGTTTCTTGCAAGTGAACAGGCGGGCGAGACGGCTGCCATCTTCTATACGCTGACGATGAGCTGCAAGCGGCACTGCATCGACGTGCAAGCGTACTTCCGGGACGTCTTCCGCCGCATCCGCACGGCCACCTCAGCCGAACTGGAATCCCTTCTGCCCGATCTCTGGATCCAAGACCACCCGGAAGCCCGAGTGAGACAGCGGGTCCAGGAATCCCACGCCGCTGCTGCCCGCAAATGCCAGCGATGCGCCCAACGTCGACGCGCCGCTGCCAGCGGCGTAGTCGTGGACGGAATTGACCGTGCGGCAGACGAGGTCGTCGATGTAACGCAGGCCCCAGGTGAATTGGCGGTCGGCGGTGGAGAGGATGCTGCCGCCCGACTCGAGCCGCTCTTCGATCGTTTGCCAACGGGCCGTGTGGTAGAAGTGACGCGTCTGGCTCAGGGAGCCGGAGGCGTACTTCTTGCGGATGACGAGCCGCGTGACGCCGTCGAAGACGTATTCGGCAACGGTGTCTTCCTTGAAGGCGGACCAGTTGCCGGTTGGGTCGAGGGACCACTGCTGCTTGAAGTTGAGCGACGAGATGCTGTCCTTGCCCACGCTGAGCGTGCCTTCCTCCGATTGGACGAGGCGGTTGACGTCGTCATAGGAATAGAGCTGATCCAGCTCGCTCGTGTCGGCTTCTTCGCGATAGAGACGATTGCTTGCGCGATCGTAGCCGTGCTTGAAGCGAAGGAGATCGGCCGAAGAGCCGTAGTCGTACCACAGCAGATCGGTCACGCGGCCGAATCGGTCCATGGGACCGTCGTAGGGATCGTTGCCGGCGCCGTGGGCGAGGCTGTGGCGGATGCCAGACTCGGTACTCGGGAACGGTGTCCCGGGCGATTGGGGGAGAAGGTCTTCCTGGTTTGCCTGCATCATAGATTTCATTGATTGCAGGGTTTCAAGAATATGGGGGTTAATCTGAGGGGTGGGGATGCTTGTTGCTGAAAGAGAAGGGCCGGGAAGAACGTTTTCATGTATTCATGGGTACAGTATAGCGGTTTGGGGTGCCGGTTCCAGGGCGTTTTTGGCCACTTGGCGTTCTTTCTGGTGGGGGTGGGTGGTGGAGTCTGGGAGGGAATGGTTTGACGTTCGTTGCGTAAGAGAAAACCGGGAAGTCCGGTTCGCGGTAAACGGGACTTCCCGGTGGTGAGAGTCAGTGGTTGTCAGTTTGGCTCGTGGTGAATCCGTCCGATGTCCGGAGTTGACCCCGAGTCCTCGTGGTCAATCCGTCCGATGTCCGGAGTTGACCCCGAGTCCCGAGTCCCGAGTCGGAGTCCCCTGGTTCCCGAACAGCGTTGGCGAAGCAGCTTTGCCGCGAAAACGTTCACAGAAACGTGCGCAGACAATAGGGAGAATCCAGCGGCGCCCTTCAAGGGGGTGGAGCTGCTTGGCGAACAGGAGACGGCTCCTAACGCGACGGCGAACACGAGCAGGACAAGACAGCGGACGCGGGAGATACCCGCCCACCATCCGCAGAGTATCAAGCTCGACAAGATCGGTGCGTAAATCGCGACCTCCCTGGCATTTCGCACACGAATTTCCGTGACGGTTAGCTCGACGCCGACCCAACGGAGTCTCGCGATCTCGTATCTGCAATCGACCTCCGACTTCCAGACAATTGCCGCATAGAATGCCGCCACGGCGATCATCAGCCCGGCGATCGACAGTCTGTTCCGGTTTTGCATGCGTTGTTCATCATGAGAACAAAGCGACAGATCCACGAAACCAGCGAAGAGATAGATCAGAATACACGTGGGAACAAGGTACAAGAACAGTTCTGATGCGGTCCTCTGAATCAGCCATAGCTCTGGGAGATGGACGTGTCCACGTTCTGCCAAGACGCTGAACACGACCGATGTCGCGAACAGGCCAGCGATCATCGTTAGCATGCGAACTAACAACTTCTGCAACATAATCATTGCTAGAAAAGAGACTGCGAACAAGGGCGCCGCCTCCAGACAATTCGCAATGGTCGAATGATACCCCCAGCCGATCATCTCTGCGATCGGCCGAGAGAGGCAGAGGACGGTCACATTGAAGGACGCCAGGACACCGATGTAGATCCAACGAGTGCTCGCAGGCATGGTAACACGTTTCCGCAGGTCGCTTGAACGCCCGCACATCATGTTGGCAAATTTCGTCTCATACCTGGGGCTTATGTTCATCTCCTTGAACACCTACGAGCCCTCCTGACGAAGCCGCTTGCTGTGAAACGACCTCTATCAGTGAGGACTCGTCCTATGCCAACACAGGGTCGGTGCGATTGAAAGTGGCCGCGTGCCAACATCCGTACGGACTATTGCTGCCACAATCCCACTGTAATCGGACCATAGGTCCGGTCAATGCCACCCGCGACGGTCGGATTAAGTCTGCCTTTGTCTGGGAACGCAAACCTCAGTGTTCCCGTTTTGATCAGCTTGATGTTGCCCAGCGGATTAATCCGCCATGGGCGCTGGACCGTTGAGTCAACCTTGTCCGCCCAACTCAGTCTGTAAAACTGGTTCGCCCCGGGCGAAGTGATCGCCTCGAACAATTGCGGTCCCTCAGCTCCGTTCACATTGCTCGATTTGCTATCGAGTCCATCGGAATCCCAGTAGTGCAAGTGAACCATTCCTTGCGGGTCGTTGACCGGATTCCCCGGATTATAAGCCCGAGGTCCCGCGGGGCCAACGGGGTCAACCGTTATTGAATCCACTATCCTCATTGTTGCGTTCCGTCGAAATCGAACGTGACAGACCTTCGGATTTGCAGAAACATGGTTCTTCACGAAGGGGCCGAAGTTGCTATCGTTTGACTGAGTATCGGTGAACCCGCCGCCTGCATCTCCGCCCCACATTTGTGCGATATCAACAACGTCTGATTTCGCCCAGTGGAGAACGCGTCTATTGACGTCCAATAAACTCACCTGCGAGTGTATTTTCTGGTAGTAGAACTTTCCATCAGCAGCAGCGTTGAAACCGATCCACCATTGGAATTGGAAGCCCCACGCTTTCATGGCTGCCGCATTCGGATCCGTGGGATAGGCGAAGCTCGTCGCACTTACCGCCTGCAAGCCCGTAGGGTCGAGTCGCGAGGGGGGCATATTCCGCACGTAGCAATACAGATTCAAGCCGACCTCATACTCCAATGGATCCCTCTGCAGCCAGCAGCCCAACTCCGACTGATAGACTCGATGCCGAATGTGGTACAAGGCTGTGGCCTGCTCGTATCGATAGCCGGCGTAGAGAACCTCGATGTCGAAGCTGCTCGACGCTCGGGTGGTGAACGTGGGTGTCAGCACGTTCGGCGTGCCGTAGGTGGAATAGGCATAGCGCTCTTGCACGTCGCCGCTCGTGTCCGCCAGTGCCGTCACATTCCAGTTGGCATCCTGAAGGGCGTAGAGCCGCTCATCAAGGCTCCCGTTCGAATCGGTGTCACGATCGCGGAGGACGAAATCGTCGATGTAACGCAGGCCCCAGGTGAACTGGCGATCGGGATTTGACGAAATTGTGCCACCAGATTCACGCCGCTCTTCGATCACCTGCCACTTCCGGGGATCCGTGTGGTAGAAGTGACGGGTCTCGTCGAGCGTGTGGCCAGAATACGTCTTCTTGACGACGCGGCGTTTCGCTCCGTCGTAAACGTACTCGGATACGGTGTCCTCGCCTTCCTCCAACTTCACGAGGCGGTTCCAGGCATCGTACGTCGCGTCAAGGCTGCTCGTCGCATCAGCCGGTTTGGGAATGGTGGTCATGTTGCCGGCGCGGTTGTACACGGGCGTTATCCACGCCGGGCCCGAGGTTTCCGAGATATCCATGATCTCGTTAACCGCGTTCGAGGTGCGAGTCTGTTCGAGACCCCAACTTGAATCGCCGTCGTCATCCTCCTTGAAGCCGGACCAGTTACCGGTGGGGTCGAGACTCCATTCTTGTGCACACTTCAGTGTGGAAATCGCGTCCTTGCCGCCGTTGATCGTGCCGCGGTCGAAGTCGGTGAGGCGATTGACTCCATCGTAGCCGTAAACTTCATCGTGGTACGAGTTGGCATCACAGGTCTGCTCGCGGTAGGTGCGATTGCCGACGCGGTCGTAGCCGTAGAGGATGCGATCGACGTCCGCCGAGGAACCATAGTCGTACCAGCGAGAATCGACGACTCGCCCGAAGCGATCGAAGCCATCGTAGGGATCGTCGCCGGCGCCCATGGCCAGATCGTAGCGGAGATCCGGCTCGGGGTAGTCCGTCTGGACGAAGGTGTTATGGCCGAGATAGGAGTAATCGACCAGATGGGTCGAGCCGTCATCGTCGATCAGGGACGCCACACGCGAAAGGGCATCGTCCGTGGAGCCAGAAGAGCCGTAGTTGTAGTTCAACTCGCGGCCGTCGGGGTAGGTCATCTTCGTCAGGCGGATCGTGTTCGACGAGCCGTCGGCGTAAGCGTACTGGACCTTGAGCGACGTTCCGGTATT
>ENA-UOUL01001715-UOUL01001715.1-bioreactor-metagenome-genome-assembly--contig:-NODE-1715-length-28869-cov-6.038413_pt1 | contig 28869 bp, 16 predicted proteins | sample MGYA00249838_ERZ747220 | MGnify/ENA primary metagenome ERZ747220 (study PRJEB28778, sample SAMN05720191) | bioreactor metagenome | isolation source: Anaerobic biogas reactor | place: USA:Washington...
ACCCCTAACCCCTAACCCCTAACCCCTAACCCCTAACCCCTAACCCCTAACCCCTAACCCCTAACCCCTAACCCCTATGTTGCCTTCCCCTCTTCCCCTGCGCTATCCTTCTCTCCATGAAATCCAGCCTCCTCATTATTGCCCTCGTCCTGTTCCTGGCGCTTGGACTGGCCTGGCGATGCTTCACGCCGTCGCCCCAATCCGCGCCAATCACGTCCGTGCCGGTGTCCGCGCCTTCTCCCCCCGGGCGCCCCTATGCCGGCAGCCCCGACGCCGCAGCCATTGACGCCGCCCTCGCTTTTCTCCTGTGCCATGAAGACCAGGAACGTCCCTCGTGGCAGGTCTATGCCCTGCTCGATTACTTGCGGCGCCGCTTCGGACTCGAGGAACGCTACCGCATCGAAAATGCCTTTCCCCGGAATGTTTGGCCCGAATATGACCTCGAGATGGCCACGTTGTTTCAACGGCTGACGGACAACACCTTTCGCGTGGAAAGGGCGCTCTTTCCCAAAGAACCCGCCGATCTTAACCGTCTGCTCGCCAGTGCCCTCTACTGTGACCAGCATCCTGTGGACGCCGCCTTCATACAGCAATTGCTTGAGATTTATCGGGCGGACTGCGCCCGTCCCGCATCGGGCTACATTGCCACCCACGTCGTCCTCGCCTGCCAATGGCTGCGCGAACTTGGTTGCGACGACGCCTTTCCGGAACTGGCCACGGAACAACCCGGCTTCGCCGAGCTCCTCGAAGCCATCATCAACCGGGAGCATGCCGAAACGGACCTCGCCTTTGAGGCCATGATGCTCTTATACTACATGGGTGAAGGCAACCGCGTTTGGGATGCCTGGGTGGATACCCTGCGCGGGTTGCAGCGGCCCAGCGGCGCCTGGGGCTACCGGCCCGAAGATGCCGACCACGGCCATCCCACGGTGCTGGCGCTTTGGGTGCTCCTGGAACAGGCCCTGCCCGGTGCCGCAAAAGAGCCCTGGGTGCAGTGAGGGAATGGCGGAATGCGGAATGAGGAATGGAGAATGGGGGGGCGCGGGGCGCAGTCAAGACATAGGTCCCATAGGTCCTATAAGTCCTATAAACGTTACCTCCTGCCCCCTGTTCCCTTCTTCCTGACCCTCCTCCGGTCAAAATTCAAAAAAAGCTTGACTTTACACCGGTACCCGTGTATCATATACATAGAGCCTTGCTCTGTAAATGAGCAATGTATCAGTTATAGTAGTGTGTATATTCAAATGAAGTTCAACCAGGTATTATTCGGGTATGAGGCAGAGACAGCGCACCGAAAAGAAGACCCCTGTATGCGCGGGCGATACCATCGCCCGGTGGAATACAGGGGAAATTTTTTTTTGCCCTGTCCCAACGACACAAGGAATGTAATATCATGAGAAAAATCGGTATTGTTTTGCTGCTGGCATGTGTGCTGGGCCTGCCCGTATTCGCCCAGACCGTGCCCGACTTTCAGCTGATCGCGAACAACCTCCAGTCCAAACTGGACGCGGTATCCACCAACGCGTGGAGTTCTTCCGCCTATTCGTTTGTGGTGGGAGGGGCGGGGTATGTACCCCCCTTCAACCAGACCAACCCCGCCTTTCCAGGCGGGAATTATATCGAGGATAATATCAAGGACGACGACCTGCTCGCCCTGCTACAGAAGGTCCTCGAAAATGACGCCTGCGTGCGCGAACTTTTGGGCGGCTCTTTCGTGGACAGTGTACGCACCCAGTTCTTCGCCAACCAGGCGCTGATCCAGACCCGCGAAACCTATTTCGGGGTGCAACTGAATGACTGGACGCGAATTACCCTGAATTATTTGATTACGGCGAGTGATCGACCCGCGTATACCAAGGACCCCACTGTCGCTACTTTTAATACGGGTATGGATAATCAGCCGATCAGTATATGCGTGGATTCCGGTATCCTAATTGTGGGGGAATCGTGTTTGTCAGAGGAGGTGGATATCCCGAGCCTGTGGGGTGATGACGGCCTGCTCAATGAGGCCGCGCCGGGGTTGGGCGAGGACCTGCGCGACCTGCTCGCCGCCTACCTGACCATCGGCCAACAGGGTGGCGTGGATTACATGCAGGCCCTGATTTTCCAGACCTTCTACCGGGGCGTGTTGCCCAACATCATGGATCTCGTGCTGGGCTTGTTGGATTTCAAGGGCGATTATGCGCCTATGATTCAAGCCTGGTTGCCGGACCTCGATTACGCCTCGCTTATGGCGGATAAGGCCTACGACACCACCGTGTCGAATATTACGGTACAGGAGGATTTGAATCCCGACCTAAGAATTTGTCTTGACGGGGATCCGCCGTGCAGTTCTAATTACTTGGATATTCTCCGGGTCAGCGCGACCGTGTCCAGTATCAAGGCCGGCGTGCTCCAATACTGGCTGAACTGGTATCAGATCGGTCAGAACGGCTTCGGCACGGGCTTCGCCTCGCGACTGGCGGCCACGGGCGACTTGGATCTTGACGGCACAAACAATTACGCTGCCTATGTCACTGCGGGCATGAACCGCGCCCAGTGGTTTGTGGAAGCGGGGGCCGGCGTCCAGTTCTACTGGGCCTCCGACCTGATCCAGCCCGCCGCGCCCATTGATTACGGCGGCCAGGCCTTCTTCAAGGCCGAAGCCTCGGGTATTGCCGGGCCAACCTACAAGTGGTATTCCGGGCCGACCCCGTCCACGCTGACGGAAGTGGTCGGCGCCACGGGCACCACCTATAACCCGGTCATCAATTTCTATTCCTCCCCGGGCAACACGCAGGTGCGTTATTACAAGGCTGTGGCGACCGCTTCTGCGTGCAGTTCCACCATTGACCTGAACAGCACCACGGTCGCGGTCACGGGCGGCGCCCCGCCCCCGATTACCATTTATTCCCAGCCTGTGGGCGGCCAGTATCAGCCGGGCGTGAACGCTTCCCTGTCCTGCCCCGCAGGCGCGTCCGTAGGTACGATTACCTACCAGTGGCAGAAATGGGAGGACGCTTTCGCCGCCTGGGTGAATATCCCCGGCGCCACCGGTAGCACGCTGGAATTCAAGCCCATCGAGGGCGACGATGCCGGCGACTATCACTGCGTGGTGACCAATACCATCGCGGGTAAGGACGACAAGGCCAATGAGCCCTATTCGGTAACCTCCGACGCGGCGACACTCGATGTCGCGCCGAGTATCGTGATCGACCCGCAGCCTGTGGGCGCGGACCTGAACATCGGCGAAAACCACACCATGTCCTGTGGCGCGTCCGTGACTTCCGGCGTGCTCAGCTACCAGTGGCAGTTCAACGAGGGCACGGGGTATGTCAACCTGACTACGGTAGTGGATACCGGCACCAACTCCTTTACCACTCAGTGGAATATTGCCTCCGCCCAGGTCGACGACTCCGGCACGTACCGGCTGCAGGTGTGGAACACCCTGGCGCCTTTCGGCACCTACTTGGCGACTTCCGCCACGGCCGCCGTCAATGTCAGTTCCGGCGCGATCTATTATGTGGATCCGACCGGCAACAACACCACCGGCAAGAGCTGGGTGAACGCGTTCTGGAGTCTGCAGGACGCTATTGACGCCGCGAACGCCGATGCCGGCGGTAACGGCGGTGAAGTTTGGGTGGCCGGCGGGCCAGAGAATGCGCCCATTATCTATGACGAGACCCGTGCCACCCTCTGGGGCGGCAGTGTGGGCGACCCCGGCAGGCAGGCCGGTTCCCTCATCATGAAATCCAATGTCGGCCTGTACGGCGGCTTTGAAGGCTACCGTGGCGGCGCCGGGCGCCAGGAAACCAAACGTCTCCAGCGCAACCGCGCCAAGAACGTTTGCATCATTGACGGCAGCATCAGCCGTGCCGGCGCTCCCGCCTATCACGTCGTGGTCTTCGGCACGCGCCTTGCGGCCACCGTGAACGCCGTGCTGGATGGATTCGTCATCCAGGGCGGCAATGCCGCGGGCATCACGGCCGACTACCATACCTGGCGCGGCGGCGGCATCTATAACTACGGTTCCGCGCCGACCATCGCCAACTGCATTATCCGGGACAATCGCGCCCAGGTCAGCGGCGGCGGTATCGCCAATGAGGTGGCGCCCTACGGCAATGGCGATGCCCAGATCGTCAACTGCGTGATTCATGACAACCATGCCAATCGCCAGGCGGATGGCGGCGTCGGCCCCAATGGCGGCAACCCGATTCGCGGCGGCGGCGGCATCTTCAACAACCAGTCGTCCCCGACCATCAATTTGGACACCATTTACGCCAATACCATTGACACCACCTATGTGGGCGATGATATGCACCATGGCGAACTCAGCGGCGGTATTTATACGTGGCGTGCCACGCCGACGGTCGCGAACAGCATCGTCTGGGCCAATACGGGCGGTATTCGCCACGAAAGAAGTCACCCCGACACTGTAGACCAGCTAGGCAATCCCATTCCTGATGGCGGCGACCCGCCGACCCAGAACACCACTGCGACCTACAGCGATATCCAGATGGTCTCGGGCGTGTATCCGGGCACGGGCAATATCAGTGTCCTTCCGGAGCTGACCAATAATACCTATGAAGGGCTGGTCGGCCCCACCTTTAGCGACTATGTGCCTAATGTGGGTTCGCCGGTGCTGAATGTGGCCGACCCGAGCATTTCGGGCGGCGACGACCTGCTCGGCGTGCCGCGGCCCATCAACACGGTCGCGGACATGGGCGCCTTCGAACTCTCCACGGTCGGCCCGACCCCGGCGTGCCTGCCGATCACGGTGGATCTTGCCGTGACGCCGGATACCAGCACCATCGATCCCTTCACGTTGTATGACGCGGGAAGCAGCACCTTCGAGGCGCCGTTGTGGACTCTGGACATCACGCCCTATATCTTCACCTGCGCCGATATTCCGACCACGACCATCGAACTGGTGGCCAGCGACATTCTCGGTCGCACGGGCACCTGCAATGCCACAACCACCGTGTTTGAGTCCGTGGATCCGGTTCCGGTGTGCAACAACATCACCGTGGAACTGGATGCTTCGGGCGCCTACACGCTGACGCCTGCGGACATTGCCGCGCTCAGCGCTGGCTCCTCTGACAACTGCACGCTGGCGGCGAATCTCATTGTTACCGCGGTGCCCTCGTCCTTCGACTGCGGCGATGTGGGTCTGCCCCAGAACGTCACCGTTACGGTGGAAGACGAATCCGGCAACGAGGCTTCCTGCACGGCTCAGGTCACCGTCAACGACAGTGTCCCGCCGGTGCCGCCGGCCAGTCCGGGCATCATCACCGTGGAGCTGTTGCCTAACGGCACACGCACGCTGACCGGTGCGGAGTTGGTGACCCTGGCTACTGGTACGACCGACAATTGCGCTGTGGACCTTCCGGCCACGACCAGCGATCCCGTCAGTTTCACCTGCGCTGATATCGGTACGAACAGCATCGCGATTACCGTGTACGACATTAACGGCAACAGCGCCGTCGGTTCTGCCGATGTGACGGTGAATGACGTTACCGCACCGGTGCTTACCGGTGTGATGCCCATTACCCATGTCACCGCGAATGGCACCTATGCCGAGGCCGACGCCCTGACAGGCGTCACTGCCGCGGATGTGTGCGACGGCGATGTGACCGCGGGCATTACGGTAACGGCCCTGGATGAAGGCGCCAACCCCGTGGCCTTCCCGATTGATCCTGCGGATCGCGGCGACGGCCAGCCGTGGATTACGGCTCCCGATACGGATTACGTCTTCGACCTGACCTACACGGTGCAGGACGGCAGCGGGAATGTCAAGACCGAGACGACCACGCTGACCTTCTTCGCGCTGCAACTGCCCGTAATCACGATCCTCGGAGAGAACCCGGTCACCATCGCGTGCCCCGGCCCGTATGCGGATGCCGGCGCCACCGCCTATGATCCCGAAAGCGACTCCGACATCACCGCTTCCATGACCACCACCGTGGCCGTCAATCCCGGCGTGCCCGGCAGCTACACGGTCACCTACAGCGTGCCCGTGCCCGGCTATCCGTCCATGCCGCCGGTGACTGCGGTCCGCGACGTTATCGTTGAGGACACCACGGCGCCCGTTATCTCGCTCATCGCGGCGAACCCGCTGTACTGGTCGCGCGGCGATGTATTCCCGAACGATGCGACCATCCGCACGGCGACGGACGAATGCGACGGTGACCTCACCGGCGCCATCGTGACCACCGGCGCGGTGGATGTGAACACGCTGGGCACCTACAATCTGGCCTTTGACGTCACCGACGGCGAAGGCAACCCGGCGGACACCGTTGGCCTGGCCGTCATCGTCGTTGACCTGCTCGAAATCATCGAGCAGCCCATGGGCGCGCGCCTGTATACCAGTGACGATCCCTATGAAATGACCGCGGCCTGGAAGAACGGCGCCAACGTCAGCGGCTACGAGTGGTACCAGGATGCCGTCGGCCTCGGCTTCATCGCCGATCCGACAACCCCGAATACGGTCACACTGAGTGTTGATCCCGCAGTGCTGGGTGTCGGCACCTATGTGTACTACCTCGGGGTCAGCGATGATTCCGGTATTACCGAGACGGAAGACGCCACGATTGAAGTCGGCGCCCCGCTCAGCGCCACACCGTTGAACAACGTGACCTTGGCGGAAGCCGAGACCTACGATTGGGCGATTACGGTGTCCGGCGGGCTTGGCGCGGTCAACTATCAGTGGCAGGCCAAACGCGCAGGCGATGCGGACTGGACGCCTGTAGTGGACGGTGGCTACCTTGCCGGTAACTATGACGGCGCAGATAGCGCCACGCTGAAACTGATGCCCTTCACGGTGGACATGGTCGGCCAGTACCGGGTGGAAGTCTCCGATGACTACACCACCATCATTGTCGGCCCGGCCACGTTGTCGCTGGATCCGGGTGTGCCCGCTGTCGGCCTGCTCGGCCTGGCTGCGATGGCCCTTGCCACCGCGCTCGGCGGCGCCGCCACCCTGCGCAAGCGCAAATAAACGACGGGCGTAACGCCCCCTGAAACAAACGGACAGCCGCCGGCTCCTCGGAGCCGGCGGCTTTGCTGTTGGGGGGCGGAAAGGACACAAAGGACACAAGGGACGGGAAGGACCCAAAGGACACACACGGCCGCGCCCCCCACGCACCACGCCGAGACTTGGTTGGCATCTCCTTCACTGATATGCTACGATAATCCATGGATTGTATTGCGACTACAGGTCCTTTGTGTCCTTTATGTCCCTTATGTCCTTTTGGTCCTTTAATCTTCTACCACGTTGAAAGGGTGTATCCATGCCCGAGGACTTTGTCCCGCCTCATGGCGGTTACAAGGACCTTATTTCCTACCAGAAGGCCAAGATCATCTACGACGCCACCGTCTATTTCTGCGATCGATTTCTCAACCGCAAGGATCGAACCCGGGACCAGATGATACAAGCGGCCCGTTCGGGCAAACAGAACATCGTCGAGGGTAGCCTGGCTTCGGTAACGTCCAAGCAAACGGAATTGTTTCTGACGAGTGTTGCCTGGTCCAGCCTGGGTGAACTGCTGGAGGACTACGAGGATTATTGCCGCATCAACGACATCGCGGAATGGAGCGAAGAAGACCCGGGCAGGAAACGGATGCGCGAACTCAACCGCATTCCACAGGCGGATTATGAGACCTTCCGCAAGGGCATTGAGCATGAAGACCCGGCCGTCTGTGTCAATGTCATCATGGGGCTTGTCAGGGTGACGCGCTATTTGTTGGCACAGCAGATGAAACGGCTTCGAAAAGATTTTGTGGAAGTTGGGGGCCTGCGGGAACGTATGACCCGGGCGCGATTGGAAGAGCGGGAGCGCCAGCGAAGGGAGGGGAAAAGAGAAAAGGACGGAAAGGACATAAAGGACAGGAAGGACCCAAGGGACAGGAATTGGCCATAGGCCAGCGCGGTGCGGGGGGAGGCACGTGTGGCGTGGGCGGTGCGGCGGGTGGCGCGGTGTGCGGCGGGGGAGCGCGGGGTGTGGCCCAGGGGAAGGCGCTGGGCGGTGCGGCGGGGGAAAGCGTGTGGCCCCGGGGGGGCGTGTACGGTGTGCGTGTGCTCCGTGTGGTCGTCTGGTTTCAAGCCCGGTTGTCCTTTGTGTCCTTTTGGTCCTTTATGTTCTTTTCGTCCTTTCTTCTGCCCCTTTCTCCCTCTCCCTTGTAACCTTCTCCTCGCCCTTGCTACACTTTCCCTAACCATTAGGAGATCTCCCGTGGAACCTAAAAAAGCCGTGATTACCGCCGCGGGCAGGGGGGTGCGCCTGTTCCCTGTCGCGGATACGGTGCAGAAAAGCATGTTGCCCATGAACGACCGGGACGGGTTGGTCAAGCCGGTCATCCAGATTATCATTGAAGAGGCGCTGGAAAGCGGCATCGAAGAGGTGTGCATCGTCTGCGCGCCGGGGGATGAGGGCCGGTACCGGGACCAACTATCACGCCTGCGCGACAATCTGCTGGAAGGCTGCGCGGGAGAGGACTGGGCTGAGGAACAGGCGCGCCGCCTCGAATCGATCCTGCGGCGGCTGGTCTTCACCGTGCAGGAAGAGCCTTTGGGCTACGGGCATGCGGTGGGCTGCGCCCGCGAGTTTGTAGGTGACGCCCCCTTCCTGCTGCTCCTCGGGGATCATCTCTACCTGTCCCATGAACCGGGGCGGCGCTGCGCCCAGCAACTGCTGGAACTGGCTGCGCGCGAACACTGCGCCGTGGCGGCCGTCAATCCCACGCGGGAGCACCTGGTGGGCAGTTACGGCACCGTGGCCGGCAAGGGCGTGTCGGGCCTGCCGGGCGTCTATGCCATCGAAAAGATCATTGAAAAGCCGTCGGTCAGCCTGGCGGAGTCGGAACTGCAGACGCCGGGTCTGCGCGCGGGCCATTACCTCTGTTTCTTCGGCATGCATGTGCTGCCGCCCACGCTGTTTCCGTTGATCGAGGCGGAATGCGCCCGCGCGGGCGGCGCCGCCGTGCAGCTTACCCCGGCGCTTCAGGAATTATCCCGGCGCGAACGGTACCTTGCCGCCGAGCTGCGCGGGGAACGCTATGATATCGGCGCTCGGCACGGGCTCCTGCTCGCCCAGATCGCACTGGGCATGGCGGGGCGGGACCGTGATGACATGCTCATCGGGATAGCCGCCCTGCTTGCCGACGTCCTGCGCGCCGGGAAAGGCGCGGCGGGGTGCGGCCAGTGAACCCCTTTATCGAAACCATAACCAGTGCCCGCCCGGAACTCCGGGACCGTTCCTTCCGCGACTTGTGCGCCGCCCTGGGCCCCCGTGAACTGCTGGCGGCTGAGGAGGAACTCGAGGATTTCCGCGGCGCGGCCGCCAACCTTTATGACCGGGTCCGCGCCACGCTGTTCCTCTATGCGATTCATCGTTTCCATACCAGCGACCATCCGGCTTTCCCCGCCACGGGCCCCGTGCCCTATGCCGGGTTTACCGACCTGCTCGAACGCCGCTTTGAAGAGGCCATCGCCTGCTTCCGCAAGGCGGCCGCCCAGGACGGGCCCACGGGATCGTTGTTCAGCGCGCTGTCCGAGGCCTACCACCTGTTGTCCTTTCAGACGCTCAGCGACCAGGTGCGCCGCAGTGTGCGCGCCAGCCGGGGCAACCAGTGGATGTTCCGTGTCGGCCATGCCGCCGAGCACCCGCTGCGGATGCGCGCGGCGCTGCTCCACCGCGCGGACGGAGCCGTTCTCTATCCCGTCCTCCAGGAGCAGACGCCCGTACGCCTGGACCTCAGCCACAGCGGCTGGTCCGATATCTTCTTCCTGGGCATGGATTACCCCGAAGGCGCGCGTGTGCTCAACATCAGCGTGGACCTGGGTGTTTACGGCCGCGATGCCGCGACGCACCCGCCCGTCGAGGCCTATGTCCGCGTGATTCCCGAGCCGCTGCTGCGGCTGACCAGCGTGGATCTCGGTGCGACCAAGGATATCGGGGATCTGCGGGAGCTCTTTAATTTCGGCAATGATTATCTCAGCCTGCTCAAAGCGGGCGTCATCGCCTCCGGTTTCATTCCCCCGTCCTTCGAAGGCACCGAACATTCCCTGCCCGATATCCTGGCCCGCGTCATCCGCCCGGGCATGGGCCTGGAACTGGTCACCCGGGTCAACGACATTCCCAAGGGCTCGCGGCTCGCCGTGTCCACCAATCTGCTCGCCTGCATTATCAGCGCGCTTATGCGCGCCACCGGACAGACGGCTGCGCTCGAAGGGGGGCTCACGGAAGGGGAGCGCAGGCTGGCGGCCTCCCGGGCGATTCTCGGCGAATGGCTGGGCGGTTCCGGCGGCGGCTGGCAGGACTCCGGCGGCATCTGGCCCGGCATCAAGGTCATCGAGGGCGCCGCCGCGGGGGAAGGGGACCCGGAGGCCGGTATCAGCAAGGGGCGGCTCCTGCCGCAGCACCGCATTCTCGGCGACGGCGACCTGCACCCGGAAATCGGGGAGCGGCTGGCCAATTCGCTCGTCCTGATCCACGGCGGCATGGCCCAGAACGTGGGGCCCATTCTGGAAATGGTGACGGAAAAATACCTGTTGCGCGCCCAGCCGGAATGGGCCGCGCGCGGGAGCATGCGCGGCATCTTTGACGGCATTCTCGACGCGCTGAAACGGGGCGACATCCCGGCCCTCGGCGATTGTACCACCCGCAACTGGAACGGCCCCCTCAAGACCATCATTCCCTGGGTCACGAATCATTTCACCGAATCCATCATACGCCGAGCCTCGGAACAATTGGGCAATGATTTTTACGGCTTCCTCATGCTGGGCGGCATGTCCGGCGGCGGCATGTGCATGATGGTGAACCCATCGCGGCGCGACGCCTTCCGAGACGATATCCTGGAGATCATGGGTGGCGTGAAGCGCGAACTGGAGGATGCCTTGCCCTTTGCCATGGACCCGGTGGTCTACGATTTTAACATCAATCAGCGGGGCACACAGGCTGTCCTGCGCGCGGGGGAAGAGGCTCTGATGCCGGAGCCCTATTATGTCTTGCAGGTGCCGGAACTCGCCCGGCAGCAGCCCGCCCGGGCGTCCTACCTGCGCCGCGTGGAACTGGACTGGGCGGCCGCGCGCTGCGCCGGATCCGAACACCGGGACGCGCTGCTGCGCGTTCTCGTGGGCAACCTGTTCCGGGTCGACAACCCGGTCGCGGGCAGCGAACGCACGGAGTGGGACCGGACTTCGGATGCCATCAAGGCCGGGAACGGTTTCGACCCGATTCAGCATGAGCAGCTGCGCGAGGATCTCCGGCTCGGGCGCATCGGCCTGGCGCGGAACCGGATGCCCGCCGATACGGACATCGTGGACGTGCTGGATGAAGATGTCATGACCCTTGAAGATAATCCGGCGCGCCGGGCCGCCGGCGAAGATGCGCTGCACGCCGGGCGCGTGGCCGTGTTGTCCCTCGCCGCCGGGGTCGGCAGCCGCTGGACCACCGGCGCGGGCGTGATCAAAGCGGTCAATCCCTTTGTGTTTATGGCCGGGAAACACCGGTCCTTCCTGGAACTGCACCTGGCAAAAACCGCCCGAACCGCGCGAATGTACAGCGCCGTCCCGCCCCATCTCATTTCCACCAGTTTCCTCACCCACGGGCCCATCGAAAAGCATCTCGCCCTGAACCATAACTACGGGTATGACGGGCCGCTCTACCTGTCCCCGGGAAGATCCATCAGCCAGCGCTTTGTGCCCATGGTCCGCGACCTGGTGTTCCTCTGGGAGGAAATGCCCCAGGAAACCCTCGATGTGCAGAAGCAGAAGGTGCGTGAGGCCGTGCGCGGCGCGCTCATGGACTGGGCCCGCGCCAACGGCGAAGGCGCCGACTACACGGACAACGTGCCCGTTCAGCGTTTCAACCCGCCGGGGCACTGGTACGAGGCTCCCAACCTGCTGCGAAACGGCGTGCTTGCCGCCCTGCTCGAAGCCCACCCGCAGGTGGAGACGATCATGCTGCACAATATCGACACCCTCGGCGCGGACCTTGACCCCGACGCGCTGGGCGCCCATCTCGAAGCCGGCAACGCGCTCACGTTTGAAGTGACGCCCCGACGCATCTATGACCGGGGCGGCGGGCTGGCCCGCGTGAATGGCCGGCCGCGCCTGCTCGAAGGCCTGGCCCAGCCGCGCGAAGAGGATGAACTGCGCCTGCGCTACTACAATTCCATGACCACCTGGATACAGATCGATCCCCTGCTGGAACAGTTTGGATTGACACGGGCTGATCTCAAGGGGCCGGAGGCGCATATTGCGGAGGCCGTGCGCCACATGGCCCGGCGCATGCCGACCTATGTCACCATCAAGGAAGTCAAACGGCGCTGGGGTCACGGCCAGGAGGACATCTATCCCGTGGCCCAGGTGGAAAAACTCTGGAGCGACATGACCGCCCTGCCCGAACTGCGCTGCGGCTATCTTGCCGTGTCCCGTTTCCGGGGCCAGCAACTCAAAGATCTCAATCAGCTGGACGCCTGGGCAAACGACGGCAGCCGGGACTACGTTATGGAGAAGTGCGGGTTCTGAATGCGCGTGATCGGTCTGATCGGTCTGATCGGTCTGATCTCAAGAATCCGGTTTTCGTCTCCCACCTTTGTTATAATAAACGCACGCTATAGTCTGTTCTCAGAACTCTTCGCAGATCGCAACACAGGTACACGTTTCGCATGTTTTTTAAACGAATACATTCCTGTTTCGCCTCGCCCCGCGCATGGCTGTTTCTGTTGCTTTGTTTCCATCTTGCCGCCAATGTCTGGTGGCTGAAGACGGACAATCACGCGGTCAGTACGGACGAGGAAACGCATATGATCATGGCGCGGGAGTATTACAACGCCCTTTTCCCGCGCGTGGGCGACAGGGGCCTGGCAGCCCGTGTCAAGGCAGTGGCCGCCATTCGGCCGGATGTGGGCAACCCCATGCATCCGCCCCTGCTTCATGTCTTGGGCGCCTTGCTGGCGCGGATTGTGGGATATAGCGTGGATGTGTTCGCCTTTGCCAATACCCTGGCGTTTTTGGCGGCCGTGCTGGGCGTGTACCGGCTTGCGCGGTTTTTCCTGGAGGCGCGTGAAGCGCTTTTTGCCGCCTTCGTGTTCAGTTTCACGCCCATGGTCTATGCCGCCTCCCGTTATTTCATGACGGACTTCCTGTCCATGGCGCTCGTCGTCTGGGTCATGTACGCGCTGGCTCGTTGCAAGGGCTTCACCCGGCTTGGGTGGTCGGCCGCCTTCGCCGTGCTCAATGGGTTCGCCTTGCTGGCGCGGACTACCGCGGTGCTGTATTATTTTGTACCCGCCCTTGTCGTGTTTGCCGGCGGGCTTTACCTGGTCTTCCGGCATGGGGAAAATCGCCGTTTCAGTCTCGACGCCGCCGCCGGCCTGCTGGCCAATGCGATCATTGTTGTTATCCTGTCCGCCGTTGTCTGCGGCCCGTGGTACCTGGTGCACGGCCGGCAGTTTTACGCCTATTGGATGGATCCCTCCGTAAGCGGCAAGAGCGCCGCCCTTGCTATAACGCGGTCCGAACCCGAAGCGGAACGGGAAGCCGGGAAGGAAGCGGCCGTCCAGGTGCCGGAAGAGGCCAGTTCAAAGGGTGAAGAAAAGGCGCAGGCGGAAGCGCCCGCCCGGGGCAAAAAGCGCCTGGCGCTGCTGCGGCGGATACCCTGGGTGCGCTACCCCGTATTTGTCATCAATAACGCCGTGTTTCTGCCCATGTTTTGCCTGTTCCTTTTAGGCGTTCCGTTGTGCGCGGCCTGCGGCCGGTTCCGGAAACGCGCATTGCCCTGGCTGCTGCTGTGCTGGGTGCTGGGTAGCTACGTGCTCCTGACGCTCCTGCTCAGCTACGCCGCGCCGCGTTATGCCCTGCAGGCGCTTCCTGCCCTTGCCGTGATTTCCGCGCTGCCGGTGCTGGCCCTGCCTCGGGGCCTGTTGCGCCGGGCCCTTCAGTGCCTGTATGCCGCCGTACTCCTGTTCCAGTATGGCAATCTCACGGTGCATGCCTATGCCGCCGCGCCGGAGGCGAAAATCGTCGTCTATCCGGACCGGGAGTTTCAAAAGGCCTATGCGGATCCAGGCCTTTATTTCTACAAGTCCGTGCTGCACGGGTCCTTTTCCTACGCCCGTTTGCAGGCGCCCACGAAGGAAAACTTCAAGGACCGCCTGTTTTTTGCCATGCTTCGTGAAGAGCAGAAGCAACCCTATTGCGGCATTGAGGCGAATTACGTGCGCTTGAATATTCGGGGCATGCTTCTCGATCAGGAACATTTCTGGCTGGATAACGCCGGGCCGAATCCCTTCCGGAGGCGGGACCTGCCGCCCGAGTTGACACCTTACCGCAACCTGAAAAACTCCGGGTGGGGCAAAAAATTCGAGGACGTCCAGCCCATACTCGGCATGACCGACTATGTGGCCTATACCACCGAGGGCATCACGGAAGAAAAGGAAAAGACATGGCTGGAGGCGCTGGCGGCGGAGGGTTTCACGCTGGTGGAGCGCTTTCAGGAGCCCCGTTCCGGCCTGGTGCCCGCCCGGTATTTCGGCCTGCTGGCGCACGCGCCCCGGGAATCCCTGCCTGAGGCGCGCACTATATCTGAAATCAAAGCGCTGGACCTGGAGAGCCTGTATAAATTGCGTCACAGCGCCGCCTTCTCACGACTCACGCCGGAAATGCGGGAAATGATTGTAACGGAACTGCGGTCCCGGCTGGAGCAGGAGGGGGCTTCCGTTCCCCTCAAGGACCACGTGGACTTTTACAACGCCCGCGTCGAACATGAAGCGGACGATGTGTACCGTATTACACTTTTTCTGTATAACCGCCAGGCCATGCCCCGGGATTACCGGTTGCTTCTGCAGGGCCGCGTTTCGCCGGAGGTGATGGCGCTGTATTTCAATGACCACACTGGAAACCATTACGAGTATCAACTTGCGGGAGAACCCATGCCTTCGACGCGTCTGTGGCCGGAAAACGAACCGGTCATCGTCCGTATGCTGGTTGGCCTGCATCCCGTGCCCACCCAGCTCAGCATCGCCCTGTACGGGCCCGGTGGTTCCATACTGGGCAATATCATCAATCTCGGAGGCGTGGATTTGCCCGGCATCCGCCGAAGCGCGGAACAGGCCCCTGGCGCGCCCCCCGGCGGTTGAACGTCTTTGTAACCGCGCGTATAATGGCCGCGATACGTCCCCTGAAACATGTACAAGAATATAGAGGACATGATGCCTGTCTTTGAAAACATTCCGGCCCGCGTGCGCGGCTTTTTTATGACCCCCCAGGGATGGCTCGTGCTGTTGATGTGTTTTCATCTCTGCGCCAATATCTGGTGGTTGTCGGCCGACAACCACGCGGTGACCACCGACGAAGAAACCCACATGATCATGGCGCGGGACTATTACAACGCCCTGTTCCCGAGTGTGGGGCCGCGCGGACTCGGCGCGCGCCTGGACGCGCTTGGACGCATCAAGGCGGACGTGGGCAATCCGGTGCATCCGCCGCTGCTGCACATCGCCGGGGCGGTGCTCGCCCGCGTTCTCGGGTATGGCGTGGATCGCATGGCCTTCGCCAACACCCTCGCGTTCCTCGCCGCCATCGTGGGCGTTTACCTGCTCGCCCGGTTGTTCCTTGCCTCCGGGGAGGCGTTTTTCGCGGCCCTCGTATTCAGCTTGACACCCATGGTCTACGCTTCCTCACGTTACTTCATGACCGATTTCCTGTCCATGGCGCTGGTCGTCTGGACCATGTATGCCCTTCTGAAAAGCGCTAGATTTTCCAGCGTCCGGTGGTCGGCCCTTTTCGGCTTGATGAACGGGTTGGCCCTTCTTACGCGCACCACGGCGGTGCTTTACTACCTGGTGCCCGGCTTTGTCGCGCTGTGCGCCGCCGTATACTTGCTTTTCGAGCGACGCGACGGCGCGTGGCGGTTCAACCAGGCGGGACTCGCCCGGCTTGCGCTGAACGGGCTGCTGATCGTCATGATCACCCTGGCCGTGTGCAGTCCCTGGTATATCGCCCACGGCGGGCAGTTCTACAAACACTGGATGAAACCGCACCAGGGAGGCGCGGGCGCGCCCATTTCGTTTCTGACCTACGACAAGGCCGAAACGGACGCGACGGCCCTCCCCGCGCCCCCAAAGAAAGAGGACAAAAGCCCGGAGGAGGAAAGAACCGTTGATGCCGCCCCCAAAGGGGAGACCGATGAAGCGCCGGCCACCGAGGCGGGGAAACAGCCGGACACCGCGGCGCCCGCCGTCGTGGCCCCCGATGCCGGCGGGTGGCGCCTGCTGCTGCAACGTAAAGTGGGCTGGATCCGCTATCCCGTGTTCGTCATCAATAATGCCGTATTTCTGCCCATGTTCTTCCTGGGCCTGGCGGGCATGATCGTCGTACTCGCGTGTTCCCGTTTCCGCGGGAGATTCCCCGCGTGGGTGTTGCTTTGCTGGCTGCTGGGTTCCTACGCCGTGCTGACTATCGCGTTGAGTTTCGCGGCGCCCCGCTACGCCATGCAGGCGTTGCCCGCGCTGGCGATCCTGTCCGCGCTGCCCGTGCTCGCACTGCCCGGTAAACGGTTGCGCCTGGGGGCGATGATCCTGTATCTGGCCGTATTGCTGTTCCAGTACGGCAACCTGACCGTCCATGCCTACGGGCCTCTGGCGGAGGCGAAAGTGCCGATCATCCTGGACACGAAATACCAGCGAGTGTATGACGATCCCGGGCTGTATTTCTATAAGTCCGTGCTGCACGCTTCGAGCGCCTATGGATGCATGCAGGCGCCCGTAAAGGAAAATGCCAAGGACCGGCTTTTTTTCACCATGCTCAAGGCGGAACAGGAGCGTCCCTTTTATGGCATTGAAGGCAATTACGCCCGCCTGAACATACGTGGCATGATCCTGGACGAGGAGCATTTCTGGTTGGATGGGAACGGCAGGAATCCCTTCCGGCGCAAGGATATTCCGCCGGAACTGAAGCCCTACCGCAACCTCCGGCATTACGGGTGGGGGAAAGACATTGACAGCATCCTGCCCGTGATAGAACTGGTGGATTATGTCGCCTACACGACCGAGGACATCACCCCGGAAAAGGAACAGGCCTGGCTGCGTACGCTGGAGGGGAAAGGCTTCGAAGTGATAGACCGGTTTTTCGAACCCCGTTTCGGCATGGTGCGCGAGCGGTATTGCGGCTTGCTCGCGCGCAAGGGTGGCAGACCGATCCCTCGGCCGGAGTCCGAGAATGACCTGTGGAAACTGAATCTCGAAGAACTGTACCGGGTGCGCTATTCCGCCGTGTTTCAGCGGATGACGCCGGAAATGCGAAACGCTTTGGTCAGCCGGATGGCCGCCGTGTTCAGTAAAACGGGCAAAGCCACACGCATGAACGGTAATATTGACTTTCGGGGATTCGCCGTACAACCGATCCGAGAGGGACTCTTCGGCATCAATCTCGTCCTCTATGTCCGCGAGCCGATAACCATCAATTACCGCATGCTCTTTCGCGGTATTGTCGACACGGAAAATATGGCAACCTGGTTTAATTCAAAAAACGGCAAGCCGGGCGAATTCCGTTGGAGATTCGAACCAACGCCTTCGCCAAGATCGTGGCCGGAGAAGGACTATGTCATGCTGCGGTTTCCGCTCGAAGTGCCGCCCATCCCGTATCGCATGAGTTTCGGCTTTTTCAGCCAGGAAGACGGCCCCTGGGGAGACGCCATCGACCTGGGCGAGGTGGATTTCAACAAAGTGGCCCCGGCACGGGAGTGAACGAGGCGGCCGGCGTTCAGACAACGGAGTGACCCATGACAGCAGCGGCAACAGCCCCGGCGGGCCCGCCTGCAGGCGGATTGAAAACCCTTGTGCGGGGCGGGCTGCTGTCCGCCTTGAGCGTCTGCATTTCCATGGCCGCCCTGCTCGTCACAAGCAAGCTCTTCACCAACGCCCTCGACCGTGAGGCGGTGGGGGTATTCGCCCTGCTGCTGGTGACGTCGGACTTCATTATCTACGCGACGGGTATGGGACTGACCGCGTCCATGCCGAAACTGGTGGCGGAGGCGGATGCCTCGCGGCGCAAACGCCTCATCGGCGGCGCGCTGGCCGGGCAGCTGGCGCTGTTGCTGGCGGTCGGCGTGCTCACATTGGTACTGCAGCTGTGCCTGCGCACCCCTGAACGCATTACACAGGATCCCGCGTGGCTGGGGGTGCATGCCTGTCTCCATTTGCTGCCGCTGCTGTTCATCATCGGGGGCCTGCGCGACATGATACTGGCCATGCTCGCCGGGCTGGATCGCTACGCGTTCCGCGCGGGCGGCATCGCCCTGGCGTCTCTCGCCCAGGTGGCGCTGGTCTATGCTTTCGTGTGGCGCGCGGGCGGCGGTGTGATGACGCTGACCCTGGCCATGGCCGCGTCCTATGGAATAGCGCTGGTCCTGTTGTGGGCTGGGCTGGGCGGCAACGGCAGGCCCCGGTTCGACCGGGCGGCCTATGGGGAGAGCGTGCGCTTCAGCTTCCCTCTGTATGTCAACCAGGTCATGAATTTTTTCAACCAGCGTTTTGACACGGTGCTGGTTTCGGCGCTGGCCGGCGTCACGCACGCCGCCGTGTATGAAATGATCAAGCGGCTTCCTGTTATCGTAAACCGCGTGATGAACGCGCTGCTCGTACCTTACCTCCCGCACATATCGCAGCTGGTGGGCGCGAAAGATTATGCCGGCGCCGCCCGCGTCCTGCATCATGCCGTGGGCATATCCGCTTTCGTGGGCTACGGTGCGGTGCTTTTGCTGGCCGCCGTTCAAAAACCGCTTATCCTGCTGCTCTTCAATGCGGAGTACCTGGCCGGGGCGTCCGTTCTGGGGCTGTTGCTCGCCGCGGCGAGTCTCGCACTGCAGTCCGGGCTCATGGCCCAGATGCTGATCGCCCTGGGGCGCAATATCCCCGTTCCGCTCGTCAATATGACGGCCATGGCGGTTACCCTTCTCGCCGACATTGCCCTGATTCCCCGCTTTGGCATGGCGGGCGCCGCCTGGGCGGCCGTGGCCGCTTCCGGACTCAGCTTCATGCTGCTTGCCGTGTTCACCCACCGCGCGGGCATTCCCGTGAGCGCTTGGCATTGTATAAAGCCGGTCGTGCTGCTCTTGCTATCCGCTGCGCCCGTGTATTATGGTAGTGAAAACCTGGGCTGGCGCCTGCTGTCGCCCGCGCTTTTCGCGGCGCTGTGTATGGCCTTTTCCGTGGTCACACCCCGACAAATTCTCGCGCTGGCAAGGGCGGCGCTTCCCGCGGGGCGGGCCGCGCAACCATGGAAGTGAATGTGTCGCAGTCGTTGCGCCCGGCCCGGGTCCGAATCCAGGAGCATATGTCCATGTCAACACCGCCATTCCGTATTATCAACGCCACGGCGCCCATCCGCATTTGTGATCTGGGCGGATGGACCGACACCTGGTTCGCCGAACGTGGCACCGTGCTGAATATCGGGGTCTACCCATACGCGGAGGCCCAGCTCTTTGTTAAAAAGATTGCCCCGGGCAAGGCGCGGGAACTCGTCATTCACGCCGAAAACTTCGGCGAGCGCTACGCGGTGCCCCTGCCCATTGAATATGAAAAACACCCCCTGCTCGAAGCGTGCCTCGATGTCATGGAGGTGCCCGAGGACATGGATCTGGAGGTGAACCTCTATTCCAACGCGCCGCCCGGCGGTTCGACCGGCACCTCGGCCGCCATCAGCGTGGCCCTCCTGGGCGCGCTGGACCTGCTGACCCCCGGGCGCATGACGCCCCACGAGATTGCCGCGCTGGCGCAGCGCGTTGAAACCGAAAAACTGGGGCTGCAATGCGGCATCCAGGACCAGCTGTGTTCGGCCTACGGCGGCATTTGCTACATCGACATGTACGAATACCCGCACGCGTCCGTGTCGCAGATCTGGGTGTCGAACCGTATCTGGTGGGAACTGGAACGGCGCCTGGTGCTCGTATATCTCGGCCGTTCCCATTCGTCCAGCGAAGTGCACGGACGGGTCATTCATAACTTTGAACAACAGAACGCCGACAAGTCCGCCCTGGAACCCCTGCGCTGTGCCGCGCGAAAAGGCAAGGACGCCCTGTACCGGGGCAACTTCGCCGACTTCGGGAAGGCCATGATTGAAAACACCGACGGCCAGCGCGCCTTGCATCCCGCCCTGGTTTCCCCGGAGGCCGAGGCTGTGTTCGCCCTGGCCCGAGAGCATGGCGCCATCGGCTGGAAAGTAAACGGCGCCGGCGGTGAAGGCGGTTCCGTTACCATCCTCTGCGGCCCGGAGAGCGAGCAGAAGCGCGCCTTCATTCAGGCCGTGCCGTCCCTGAATCCCGCCTTCCAGGTCCTACCCATCTACCTGTCCCGCTTCGGATTGCGGCAGTGGGAAAGTACCGGCACCACATAGATACAAGAACTCCGTCCATATCGTCCATAGGGTCCATAAAGTCCATAGAACCATGCACAAGGTCCATTTCATAAAACGGAACTCTCCCGTTGAATACAGGCTCATGCTGGAACGCCAGCAAACCGCCCGGGACGCCCTTGCCGCAGGAGAGGGGCCGAATACGGTGTTCCTGCTTGAACACACTCCGACCATTACCCTGGGGCGCCGCGCCCGCCCGGAACACATCCTGGCAGACGCGGATGCGCTGGCAAGGCTCGGCATTGAAGTGCTTCAGTCGGATCGTGGCGGCGATGTCACCTATCATGGACCCGGCCAGATGGTGGCCTACCCCATCCTGAACCTGAACGCCTGGCGTCCGTCGGTGGACTGGTATCTGCGCGCCCTGGAGGAAACCGTCCTGCGGTTGCTGCGGGGCTATGGGTTGGCCGGGGAACGGCTGGAAGGCTATACTGGTGTGTGGGTGGGCGGCGCGAAAGTCGCCGCCGTGGGCGTGAGCGTGCGCCAGTGGATTACCGGTCACGGCCTTGCGTTAAACGTCAGCCCTGATGAGGCGCATTGGCGCGTGATCATCCCCTGCGGGATCAAGGACAAGCCGGTGACCAGCCTGGCCCGGCTGGTGAGTCCCTGCCCCCCCTTGGAGGACGTCATGGAACGGTATGTTCGGGCTTTTGAAGAGGTATTCGCATGCGAGACCCTTCTCGATGAGGAGTGAATCGCCCCATAAGGCGGAGCGCGGCGACGAGGCGCAGCGCGCGTGGAAGCGCAGCCTGACGGTGCTGGGGGCCGCGGCGGCGGCGGTCGCCGTGGCATTTCTTATCCAAAGCCCCTATATGGCTTTCGGCGTCTACGCCTTTCTGTTGCTGGTGATCACCGCCTATGTCAGTTCCTCGGCCTGGCTGGCAGGCTTGGAATGCGAACGGGCCGCCGACCGGGAACAGGTGTGGCAGGGGGAGGATGTCGGCGTGACCGTCCGCGTGACCAACCGGCGCGGATGGCCGATACCGTGGATATTCATCGAAGACGACCACCCTGCGGATTTCCCGCGCAAGGGGCCCAATAAGCGCCTCGCTATCCTGATGCCCGGTCGGTCCGTCACCCTTCAGTACAAGCTGACCTGCCCCAGGCGGGGCTATCACCGCATTGGGCCCGTGCTGTACGAGTCCGGCGACCTCTTCGGCCTGCACAAACGTTTCCGCACCGGGGAGACCAGGGATTATGTCTCGGTGCTGCCCACGATCGCCTATATCGAGACCTTTAATGTGGCGGCGCGCCGGCCCCAGGGGCCCGTGCGCATCACCAACCGCATTTATGCCGACCCGACCCGCATCAACAACATCCGGGAATATGTACCCGGCGACCCCATGAACACCATTCACTGGAAGGCCACGGCGCGCACCGGGGAACTGCATGTAAAAACCTTCGAACCCACCAGCATTTCCGGGGGAACCCTGATTCTTGACCTGCACGAAGACAGTTATGTGCCGGAAAAGCGGGAATCCCGCATGGAACTGGCCGTCACCACCGCCGCGTCCATCGCCTACCTGCTCCAAATGTCGGGAGAGCAGGTCGGCTTGCTCACCAACGCGCGGGACGCCGCTGAAGTCGCCCGGTACGAAGCGGCAAGCGTGAGCGCCCAAAATCGCTTTGTAATGGATGAAATGCTTCAGGAAGAGGAAGAATCCACCCGTATCAGCCCCCTGACCGTGACCACTTGCCGCGGCACGGAACAGGCACAGAAGATTATTGAAAACCTGGCGCGCGTGCTGCCCGGACACGGGCTCGATCTGTCCGCCTTGATTATGGCCGGATTTATAACACTGCCGAGGGATGCGACCCTGCTGCCCGTCACCGGCCAGGTGACGGACCGGCTGGCGCTTACCCTGGGCATGATGAAGCAGTCCGGCTTCAATGTTTCCGTCTTTCTGATTGACGCGGGCACCGGCTACGATCAGGCGGCTTCGCTTCTCGCCGCCCAGAATATCCACCTGTTCCACATCGAAACCGAACGGCATCTCCACGAAATCTCTCCGCAGAAGATATGACGGCCGTCAGGATGCCGGTTGTTTCCTATGCCGCTTGTAAGAATCAACCTGACCGTGATGTTCCTTGAATTCAATACAGGAGTCGGGACGGAAAAACAGGGAAGTCCCCGGAATGGCACATGAATGCCGGATAACGATATAATAGGTGTCGTCTTTTATATTACTGATTTAAGTACACGGGCCCGCAGTAGTTTCATCCCTAATCCGTGTGTGGATAGTTTGCCTGTCCGGCCCGGAACTATCGCGCAGTATCCGCACGAGACAGGAGTCGGAAGGCATCCATGGCGATAGACCTTGAGCGGCGGCGCGCCGTGATGGCGCGATCACGCAAACTGGGGCATTGCGTCTGCAACCCCAGGCATCCCTGCCCCTGCCCGACTTTCTTGGAAGAGAACGTGTGCCCCTGCGCGGGAGAACGTCCGCCCGCCCGGTCGAAAGAGGCCGCCTTGACGCGGCATGTGCGGAAGGCGGGCTGTGCCTCGAAAATTGGGCAGGCCGATCTGCTCCGGGTACTGAGCAAGTTGCCACCCGTGACCGACCCCAATGTTCTGGTGGGTACGGCGGCGGGTGATGATGCCGGCATTTATCGCCTGGATTCGTCCCATGCGCTGGTACAGACCGTGGATGTTTTTACTCCCTGCGTGGACGATCCCTATCTCTTCGGCCAGATCGCCGCGGCCAATTCCGTCAGCGACGTCTATGCCATGGGCGGACGGCCCGTCACGGCGCTTTCCATCGTCGGTTTCCCAATCGAGATACTAGATGACACCATCCTTGAAGCGATCCTGCGGGGTGGCATGGACAAATTGAACGAGGCCGACTGCGCGCTTATCGGCGGGCACAGCATCAACGACGAGGAAATCAAGTTCGGCTTTGCCGTCACGGGGCTGATTGAAACAACACCGGATCTTCTTTCGGGCGGAAGCAAAGCCGTTCTTCGTGATCGTGCGCAACCGGGCGACCTGCTGGTACTGACCAAGCCGCTTGGCACGGGTGTCATCGCCTTTGCCGCGCAATTGGGCCTGGTGGACGAGGAGACGCTGGCCGAGGCCGGCCGCTGGATGGCGGCGTTGAACCGGGAGGCGGCCGAGTTGATGGTCCGTCACGGTGCGCATGCTTGTACCGATGTCACGGGCTTCGGTCTTGCGGGGCACCTGGTGGCCATGGCGCGAGGAAGCGGTGTCCTGGCCGAGATAGATTTGTCCCGAACCCCTGTTTTTGCCGCCGCCGCGGAAGGTCTGGCGCGGGGTGTTTATGGCGGTGGCGTGGACCGCAACCAGGCATACGCCATGGCCCGGGTTCGACTGGATGAAGACGCTGACCCGGCCCAGGCGGCCATCCTCTACGACCCGCAGACCTCCGGAGGGCTGCTGGTTGCCCTGCCGCCGGAGGCCGCCGCTTGTTTCGTGGACGACCTGCAGGGACGCGGTAACGAAGCGGTCGCGATTATCGGGCGCATTCTGGAAAACCCGGAACCGGAAAGCGACATGGTCGTCCGGGTGATCAATGCGCGTTTGCAACGCCTGGTCGGCCGGCGCGCTGTCATTGATCCCGGGGCCCTGCCCGCGCGGGAATCCACGACCGAAACGGGACCGGTTTCTTTCGACATGCTTTCCTGTTGCGACCACCCGCCCGACTTGCATGAAGGTATTGACCAGAATCAGAACCATCCGCAACCTGCGGCCAAAGCGATCGCAGCCAATGAGGAAAATACCATGGATACGGCACAACAGGACGCACTCGCCTTGTTCAGTGAGTTTATGAAAGCCGCCAACGCGCCCGGCCGGATTGACGGGCGTCATAAGAAACTTATGGCTATCGCCCTGTCCATCGCGCATCATTGTCACCCCTGCCTGAAAATTCATCTGCAGTCCGCCGTGCAACTGGGCATCCCGGCGGAGGAGATTGACGAAGCGGCGCAGCTGGCCATTGCCTTTGGCGGCTGCACTGCGATGATGTTCTACAAGGAAGTCCGGCAGGAGGTGGGCCTGTGAACTTCATGGAGCATCCCGAATCATGAGTATGCGTCCGCCAGGCTTGTTGCGGGCCGCCGAAAACCCCGAAGTGATCATGATGCTCTGCACGGCGGGTCACGTGGACCACGGCAAGACCCGTCTGGTCAAACTGTTCACGGGCTGTGCCACGGACCGGCTCAAGGAGGAGCAGGAACGGGGACTGACCATTGAACTCGGTTTCGCGCCCTGTTTTCTCGGTGACGGCCTGTGCGTCGGTATCGTGGATGTGCCCGGCCATGAGCGCTTCATCAAAAACATGGTGGCCGGGGTATCGGGCATCGCCCTGACCGTGCTCGTTATAGCCGCCGATGACGGCGTCATGCCGCAGACCGTCGAGCACCTTCAGATCATGAAACTGCTCGGCGTGTGCCGGGGCATGGTCGCCCTGACCAAGACCGACCTGGTTCCCCCCGAACTTGTGCTGCGGCGCACGGAAGAAATCCGTCACTTCCTTGAAGGCACCTTCCTCGAGAACGCGCCGATTTGCCCGGTCTCATCGGAAACCGGAGAAGGCCTGATGCCCTTTTATGATACCCTGGTCCAGTTGGTCCGCAGTGTTGCGTATTCATGGCCGGGCGGTGTCTTTCGTATGCCGGTGGAGCGCAGTTTCATCCAGAAGGGCTTCGGCGTGGTGGTCACTGGCATCCCTGTTTCAGGGAGCATCGCGGTGGGCGAGCAGGTTGAATTAACGCCCGGTGGTGTGACGGGGCGGATTCGCAATATCCAGTGTTTTCTGCGCGACGCCCCGCGTGGCGCAGCCGGGCAATGCCTCGCGCTGAACATCCCCGATTTCGGCAAACGTCCTGCGGAACGCGGGCAGGCGCTTTGCCTGCCGGGTCATCTGAAGGCGGCGCAGATATTTCATGCACAGGTGCAGACCGTGCCCGGCATTGACCCGCCCCTGCGCCATGCCGAGGCGGTAAAATTTCACACCGGCACCGTGGAAACTCCGGCCACTGTCTATCTCCTCGAAGAGAAAAGCCTTGAGGGAAACCGGGCCGGGCTGGTCACCATCGTTACCGCACATCCCATAGCCGCCGCCCCGGGCGACCGCTTTCTGCTGCGGCGCCCCTCCCCCGCCGCAACGATTGCGGGCGGCGAGATTCTTGCCGTCACGGACGGCGACCGGCGCCCGCGCAAGCCGGAACTGCTGGCGAGAATCGGGAAGCATCCTTCGCTGACCGCAGCGGGGCTTGAATCGCCCGAGTCGCGGCTCGACGCTCGCGTTGCCTATCATCTTCTGACGGAGCAACCATCGGGGTCAAGTGTCCCCGCGATTGCGCGCGCGCTGTTGCAACTGCCGGATGAAATCGAGGTGGGCCTGACACGCCTCATACAATCCGGTACCGTCATGGCCATTCCCGGAGGCTGGTTTGTGTCGGCGGAGGTGTATGCCGCCGGTGTGGAACGTCTGGAAGCGCGGCTGGTGGCGGCGCGAGAGCGCGAGGGTAAACTCAGCATACCCGTCCGCGAGGCGGCCAAAGGCGTGGAAGGACCGCCCGGCCTGGCCCGACACATGCTGGAGGACCTGCAGCGCCGGGGAAGCGTAGCGCTGCGTGGCGACAAGGTGTTGCTCCAGAATGCCGACACCGGACTCGATGGGGATGATCGCCGCCTGGCCGATGCCCTGTTGAAGATTTATGAAGAAGGCGGGTTTGCATCTCCCCGGCCCGAGGAGGTTTCGGGGTTGCTGGGCATGGCTCCCGACCGCGTCGAACGGTTGCTGGGATTTTTGTATGATGAGGGCCGCCTCGTGCGCCTGAATAAAAATGTAGTCCTGTGTTACAATCGCATGCGGCAAGCGCAGGATATCGCCGTGGCCTATATGGAAGAACACGGCGTGCTGGACTCGGCTGATTTTAAGCATCACATCGGGTCCACCCGGAAATATGCGCTGGCGATCCTGGATTACCTGGATGCCCGGCGGATCACGGTCCGTCACGGCAATAACCGAAAGCTGGCCGAAAAGTATCGGGAGCGATTATTGTAAGATGACCCGCACCGCCAAAGAACGCATCGCCGCCGCCCTTCTTCTTGTAATGGCGCTAGTGTTGCTGTTGTCGGGCGGCATGCGCAGCTACAAAGTCTACGATCGGGGCGGCGAAGAATTCGGCCTGCTCACGTTTACCCCCATATCGGACCTGGACCTGGTCATAGACGCCACCTTCAGCGGCGTGGAGCGAAAGGGGGATCGTCTCTATACGACCTATGACCGGAGCGAACCGCGCGGCAAGCGCTCCTGCCCCACTTGAAAATGAGAACGTCATGCGGCCATGGTGGCCGCTCCCAATACCAAAGGAAGCCATGCTGAAGCATTTTTCCATAGCGGCACATCGCAGGGCTGTGCAGTATGCATCATTGATTTTACTGCACAGTTCCTGGGGTCCCGAATTCAAATGGCTCTGCAATCCGGTGCTCAGTTGCCACTCCTGTGTGCTGGCGTGGTTCGCATGCCCCGTCGGCGTATTCATCCATTATTCCGGCTATCACCTTTTCCCTTTCATGGCGCTGGGCATGACGCTGTTGCTCGGCGTGCTGATCGGGCGTCTGCTTTGCGGCTGGGTCTGTCCCTTCGGGCTGCTGCAGGACCTGTTGTACCGCCTGCCCGGACCCAAGGTTGAACTGCCCGCCTGGACCGCCTATATCAAGTACCCGGTGCTCGTGTTGCTGGTTTTCCTGCTGCCCTTCCTGTTCACGGAACAGACGTGGTTTTCTTTCTGCCGCATATGTCCCGCGTCCGCGCTCCAGGTAACCCTGCCCAATCTGTTTCAGACTGACTTTAACGACTTTAACACGGCGGCGGCGGTCAAGATTGCCGTGCTGCTGCTGGTGCTGCTTGGGGCGGCCGTCAGCAGCCGTTCCTTCTGCAAGGTGTTGTGCCCCATCGGGGCGCTGCTTGCCCCCCTGAATTTTATCTCCCTGTGGAAAATTCGCGTGCCCACCCAGAACTGCGTCTCTTGCGGCAAATGCGAGACAGCGTGCCCTTCGCGGGTGGCGCCTTCATCGCGCATCGCCCGGGACATACCGCCCAACCGCGACCTGGATTGCATTGTCTGCCACGAATGCCAGACCACCTGCCCGCACCCTAAACCGCGTGAAAAAACGGTCACGAATCCATAGAAAAAATGGGATCGTTTTCCGCCGCACATTACAAACGGGCTGGATGACGCGCTTATACCGTGAATACGGTTTGGACTGAAAAGAACGAATATCCTAAGTGGCGGGAACTTTCCCAATTTTTGCTTCATCGCTGACGGACGGTTTCGAAGATCGCCTGCACGCGCACGGCAATGCGCGCCGTGTCGGAAGGGGAATAGTCGGTAAGAATGCGCAGATAGGGAATGCCAAGTTCCTCCTCGGCGAAACGCTTCACGCGTGTGCCTTCGACATCGTAGGTCAAACAGCCCTGCCAGATCAGGTCAATAATGCATTCCGCGCGGTATTCCCCGGACAGTTCACGCAGGGTATCCAGGCGGGCGTCGTTGCGCGTCATGATGGAGCAGGGCAGGTGGAAGTATTTTTGGGCGAGCGCGGCGACGAGATCGGGCGCGTCGGGATCAATGTCTTCCAGGAGGGGCTTCACGCCGGTGCAGTTCTCCTGGCACACCACGAGGCCGCCGCTTTCCTCGATGATGTCCAGGACACGCTCCGTGCCGTGGACCATCGGCACGCCGGTTACCAACACGCGCACCCGGTCCGCCCGTTCCGGCGGCCCCTCTTTTCCCGCCAGCGCCTGCACTATCGCCTCGTAGTGTTCCAGGTCCGCCGGGATGCCGGAGATGCTGCTCTTCAGGCGCAGGAGTTGCCGTCCGGTGAGCGGCGGGCACTTGCCTCGCATCAACGCGGCGAGTTGACGCCGCAACCCGCGCTCCCGGTTCATGAGCAGCACGGACTCCCGGAGGCGTTCACGGGTGATCGACACGCCAAAGTGGGTTTCCAGCACCGTTATCAAGCGGCGGACCTCCGTCTCCCAGTAGGCGCCGGCCGACGCGTCGCCCTGCCGCTTGGGCATTTCCAGCATATTGGAAGAAGTCGGCCCGATGCTCGACGCGGCAGGCTGTTACCGCCGCCGCGACGAGGCCATACGCGGCGTATTTCCCCAGTACGAACCGGGCTATCGCTCGAAGATCGTCTTGTCCGACCTTTTCGTCTCAGGTCTTTGAAATCAAGCCCTCGACCGATTAGTATCGCCAAGCTCCATATGTTGCCATACTTCCACCGACGACCTATCGCCTGGTAGTCCTCCAGGGGTCTTACTTCCTTTATGGAATGGGAACCTTCTTCTTGAGGTGGGTTTCACGCTTAGATGCTTTCAGCGTTTATCCCGTCCGCACTTCGCTTCCCTGCTATGCCGTTGGCACGACAACAGTTGCACCAGTGGTGCGTCCACTCCGGTCCTCTCGTACTAGGAGCAGCTCCTCTCATGATTCCTTCGCCC
>ENA-UOUL01001716-UOUL01001716.1-bioreactor-metagenome-genome-assembly--contig:-NODE-1716-length-28863-cov-90.828840_pt1 | contig 28863 bp, 25 predicted proteins | sample MGYA00249838_ERZ747220 | MGnify/ENA primary metagenome ERZ747220 (study PRJEB28778, sample SAMN05720191) | bioreactor metagenome | isolation source: Anaerobic biogas reactor | place: USA:Washington...
AATTGCCGCGGATTGCGAATCAGCTGCATAGAGCAGTTGTCAACATACATATGAGTGACCTCTACATCCGCATATTCAGGAGATAGATCCATGACCGTTTCCCGCCACAGTCGGGAGCTTTCTAAGACATTGGCTTTATCCACCGAGCACAGGCGACCGGTACGTTGACGCGCTGCATCAAAGGCAAAGCGTACTATGCGTTCGATTTCATAGGTGGAATAAGTCAACACATCAGTAGCCTTTTGGCCGTCCGCGGTTTTCTCGCGGCGTTTTTCTCCAAAGTATATGCCTCCGGTCAGTTCGCGGATAACCAGAATGTCTACTCCCTGCAGAACCTCTTCCTTCAGGGTGGAGGCATGCATCAGAGGTGGGAAAAGGATACAGGGCCTGAGGTTAGCAAAAAGAGCTAATTCTTTGCGCAGGGGCAGTAATGCTCCCAACTCCGGGCGCAATTCCACCGGCAGATTATCCCATTTTGGCCCGCCGATAGCTCCCAAAAGCACCGCATCGGAACTTTTACACAATTCCAGAGTTGCAGCGGGCAACGGATGACCTTGAGCATCATAGGCAGCTCCACCTACTAAAGCCTCGGTAAAAGAAAAGGTGTGGCCATATTTTTCACTAATGGCTTGCAATGCTTTTACTGCCTGGGGTACTATTTCGACTCCGATCCCATCTCCAGGGAGAACAGCAATCTTAAACATATACTTCTTCCTTTCTCAAGCTGGCTGATTTATGGTTGCTTTATTTTTTGTCCAGGTTATGTTGCACATATCCGATCAGTCCGCCCTGAGCTATTATATGCTGCATGAATTCGGGAAATGGTACAGCCTGATAAGTCTCACCAGTACGCAAATTTACTATTTCCCCCTTATCCAGATCAACCTGGATCTGATCCCCTTCTTCAATGGCCTGCACTGCCTCTTCACATTCCAATATGGGTAAACCAATATTGACCGAGTTGCGGTAGAAGATGCGCGCAAAGGATGAGGCTACCACACAAGCCACTCCTGCTCCTTGAATAGCTATAGGGGCATGTTCTCGGGAACTGCCGCAGCCGAAGTTCTTCCCGGCTACAATAATGTCTCCTCGCTGAACTTTTTGAGGAAAACTGGGATCAGCATCTTCCATACAATGTTGAGCCAGTTCAGCAGGATCTGCGGTAGTAAGATAACGCGCAGGAATGATCGCATCGGTATCTATGTCATTGCCAAATTTATAAACCTTTCCGGTAAATCTCATAGCTGACTCCCCTCAATCTTTAGTTTAGGCACTAAATATCTGCTTAGCGAACCACCTCTTGGGGCGAGGTGATATGTCCGGTTATGGCACTGGCGGCGGCGACAGCAGGACTGGACAGGTAGACCTCACTTTCGGGATGTCCCATACGCCCAACAAAATTACGATTGGTTGTGGACAGAGATTTTTCCCCCTTAGCCAGTATACCCATATACCCACCCAGGCAGGGCCCACAGGTGGGGGTACTGACCGCGCAACCTGCTTCGATGAAAGTTTCAATGTAACCGCGCCGCATCGCCTCCAGGTAAATCTGTTGAGTGCCTGGCAAAATAATTACGCGCAGTTCAGGGTGAACCTTATGTCCTTTCAATACAGTAGCCGCCATCTCTAGATCCTCGATCCGGCCATTGGTACAGGAACCGATAACCACCTGATCGATTTGCACATGGGTAGCCTCACTGACCGGGCGGGTGTTTTCCGGCAGATGTGGAAATGCCACTACCGGTTCCAGTTTACTGACGTCATATTCATAAACTTCAACATACTGGGCATCCTCATCAGACTTATACAATTGGTATTCTCTTTGCGCCCGTGATCGTACATAAGCCAAGGTGATATCATCCGGCACAATGATTCCGTTTTTACCACCGGCTTCAATTGCCATATTGGCCATGGTAAAGCGGTTATCCATAGATAACCCGTCAATCACCTCACCAGTGAATTCCATGGACATATAACGGGCTCCATCTACGCCGATATCGCCAATGGTATGCAGAATCAGATCCTTGCCCCCCACCCATTTGGGCAGAGTGCCATAGTATACCAACTTAATGCTCTCCGGCACCTTAAACCAGGCTTTACCGGTAGCCATAGCTGCTGCCATATCAGTAGAACCGACTCCAGTGGCGAAGGCTCCCAGTGCACCATAGGTACAGGTATGAGAATCCGCTCCGATAATGAGATCCCCCGGTAGGGTCAGCCCCTGTTCGGGAAGCAAGCAGTGTTCGATACCCATCTGGCCTACATCGAAATAATGTTTGATACCAAAGCGCCGCGCAAAGTCTCGCACCACCTTAGCCTGTTCAGCTGATTTAATATCCTTGTTAGGGACGAAATGATCTGGAACCAGAACTATACTGTCTGGATCGTATACCTTATCAAGTCCCAAACGTCCAAACTCACTAATAGCAACTGGAGCTGTAACATCGTTGCCTAAGATCACATCTACCTGGCAGTTGATCAGTTCACCCGCTTCAACCTGCTTTTTACCGGCATGATAGGCCAATATTTTTTGGCTAATGGTCATACCCATAGTGGCGGTAACTCCTCTCTTTACTCAGTTCAGCCAGGCCAGGCCTAGCTATGTGGATGTTGTTTTTCATAATAGTATTTGTTTATAGCATTTATATATGATTTAACGCTGGCTTCAATGATATCGGTGCTCAACCCCCGGCCGCCATATTGCTTGCCATCGATTTCTATATGGGACAGCACCTCACCCAGGGCATCTTTACCACTACTGACTGCACTCAATTTGTAATCGAGCATCTTACCATAGATATCAGTGATTTTATCAACGGCCCGGCAGGCCGCATCCACAGGGCCATCTCCAGTAGCCGCCGCTTCGAATACCATATTCTCAATAGTCAGTTTGACGGTAGCAGTGGGTACGATACTGGTACCGCTGGAGATATGCAGATAAGTCAGGGTAAACCTTTCCGGTATAGACCAGACCTTATCCTTGACCAGTGCTTCCAGATCGTCGTTGGTAACTTCTTTCTTCTTATCGGCAATTTCCTTAAAAGCCGCAAAAGCTACATCAAGCTCATCTTCGTTTAAGGCAAATCCCAATTCGGTCATATGCTCTTTGAAAGCGTGCCGGCCCGAATGTTTGCCCAGAACCAGAGTCCCCCGGGATAACCCGATCAATTCCGGGCTCATGATTTCATAGGTAGTACGCTCTTTCAATACCCCATCCTGATGGATGCCAGATTCATGAGCAAAAGCATTTTTTCCTACGATTGCCTTATTGGGCTGAACCTGCATCCCGGTCAAACTACTTATCAAACGGCTGGTGCGAAATAGCTCACCGTAATTGATGTTGATATCCTTTTCATAAAAAGCCCGGCGGGTATACAGAGCCATGATTATTTCTTCCAAAGCAGCATTGCCGGCCCGCTCCCCTATACCATTAACAGCACACTCCACCTGGCGAGCACCATTAGCGATGCCGGCTAAAGAATTGGCCACAGCCATGCCTAGATCATCATGACAATGAACACTGACGATAGCCTTATCGATGTTGGGCACCTTTTCATAGATGGTACGGATGAATTGACCAAATTCTTCCGGCACCGCATATCCTACCGTGTCAGGCAGGTTTACCACTGTAGCTCCCGCGTCGATGACCTTTTCTATTACCAGAGCCAGAAAATCTACATCACTGCGCGAAGCGTCCTCAGCCGAAAACTCCACATCACTGCAATAGCGGCGAGCATGTTTTACGGCCTCAACCGCCTGAGCCAAAACCTCTTCGCGGGATTTCTGCAGCTTATACTTCAGATGTATATCGGAAGTGGCCAGGAAAGTATGTATACGTGGGTTTTCCGCCTCACATAATGCTTCCCAGGTACGATCGATATCATGGGGTATAGCTCGGCACAATCCTGCAATGACCGGTTCCCGCACCTGCCGGGCAATGGCTTGCACCGCTGCAAAATCGCCCGGTGAAGCTATGGGAAAGCCAGCTTCGATGATATCGACCCCCAGACGGGCTAACTGCTGAGCGATTTCCACTTTTTCTTCCACATTCAGGCTGACTCCCGGCGATTGTTCACCATCTCTAAGGGTAGTATCAAATAAATAGATGCGATTACCGCTCATGACTTACAAACCTCCTATTAACCGTACTCACGCCAGGGTGTGTATATATATTCGCGGCCATAGGCGGAGCAGGGTAGCACCCTAACGATCACTACTCATGCACTCTATCGTTCGCAAATAATGTTGCTACATCCTGCGAAGGCGATTGGCGGAAGGGGCAAGCGGCACCAAAGCCGCGTGGGCGCCTCTGAGCACGGATGCGAATTGGCGTTGTACCCCTGGAGCTAATCGACAAGCAGTTGATGTTGCCCAGGCGTAGACTGGGAGCAGGTATATAGGTACCATACCCTCTCCCTTTTACCTAGCTAGACACTTTCAGTAGTCCAGAAACGTTCCCGGTTGTTCCTCTCCGAGAGTGTTTTATTTATCTTTTTTCAACCAGGGCATCATAGCTCTCAATTCGGCGCCTACTTCTTCGATCAGGTGTTCCCTATTCTGGCGACGCAGAGCATTGAACTGGGGGCGACCCACTTGATTCTCAGACAGCCAGTTTTTAGCAAATCGGCCTTCCTGTATGTCGACCAGAGCGTCATACATAGCCATGCGGGCTTCCTCACCGATTATTTGGGGCCCCATGATATAATCACCAAATTCAGCGGTATCACTGATGGAATAGCGCATGTAATTCATGCCGCCTTCATACATCAAATCAACTATCAGCTTCATCTCATGCATACACTCAAAATAAGCTATTTCCGGCTGATAACCTGCATCCACCAGGGTTTCGAAACCAGCTTTGATCAGTTCGGTCACTCCTCCGCAGAGTACACACTGTTCACCAAACAGATCAGTCTCGGTTTCTTCCTGGAAAGTAGTTTCGATGACGCCAGCTCGGGTACAGCCGATCCCACGTCCATAGGCCAAGGCTACTTCTCTCGCCTGACCGGTATAATCCTGTTCTATGGCTACCAGACCAGGAACCCCGGCGCCCCTTTCATACTCGCGGCGTACCAGATGGCCCGGACCTTTGGGAGCAATCATGTATACATCCACAAATTCAGGAGGTACGATCTGTCCGAAATGGATGTTGAATCCATGGGAAAATCCTAGAGCATTGCCTTCTTTAAGGTAAGGTTTTATTTCTTCATTATATACCCGCGCTTGGATCTCGTCGGGCAGCAGAATGTGGATGATATCACCGGCCTGGGCCGCTTCTGCCACTGTCATAGGGGTGATACCTGCAGCAACCACCGCATCCCATTCCTTTTCCGTAGCCTCATCAAAAGGCTTGCGTAGGCCTACTACTACTTTTACACCACTTTCATGCAGGTTCTGTGCCTGAGCATGACCCTGTGAACCGAATCCCATTACCGCCACAGTTTTACCCTTAAGAAGATCTAAATTTGCATCTGCATCGTAGAACATTCTAGCCATGTTTTACATTCCTCCTTGTTATTGTACGACCTTTAAGGCCGTTACTATTTTGCTCCACCGCGCACCATAGCAACTTTACCGGTGCGAACCAGTTCAATAATACCGAATGGCCTCAGCGAGTCTTCAATGGCATCTATCTTGCCGGAATCTCCGGTGGCTTCGATAATTAAGGAATTACGTCCAATATCAACGATCCTGACTCTGAATATGTCAACGATCTGAATTATATCAGCCCGCACATTGGCGTCAGCTTTGACTTTAATGAGCACCAGTTCCCGCTCTACGGCCCGTTCATCGGTAACGTCCACAATTTTTATAACATCCACCAATTTGTAGAGCTGTTTGGTGACCTGCTCAATTATCTGGTCATCACCCTCCACCACAATGGTCATACGAGAAATACTCGGATCTTCAGTGGCACCAACCGCTAGGCTTTCGATGTTGTAACCACGTCGACGGAACAAGGTCGCTACCCGGGTCAATACTCCCGGTTTGTTTTCCACGGTTACTGACAAAGTATGAGCCATTAATAGTCACCTCCCAGCATATTGTTCAATGAGCCTCCTGGGGGAACCATGGGATAAACATTAGCCTCCCGATCCACCCAGAAGTCAATCACTACCGGCCGATCGGTCACCTGAAGTGCCTGACGCAAAGCATCATCCACTTCATTCATGTCCTTGACCCGTATCCCCACTGCTCCATAGGCTTCCGCCACTTTGACGAAATCAGGCTGCAGACTAATATCGGTATGGGAGTAGCGTCCTTCATAAAACAGGCTCTGCCACTGGCGCACCATACCCAGGAACTGATTGTTGAAAATACATATGATTACTGGCAACTTATATTGAACAGCCGTACCTAGTTCTTGAATATTCATCTGTATGCTTCCATCTCCAGCTATATCAATAACCGGTAAGTCGGGCCGGGCTACCTTAGCCCCGATGGCAGCCGGAAATCCAAAACCCATGGTGCCTAATCCACCAGAAGTGATGAAGCTACGCGGGTGTTTGAATCTATAGTACTGAGCCGCCCACATTTGATGCTGCCCCACCTCTGTGGTGATGATAGCTTCACCCTGGGTGAGCTCGCTGATTTTTTCGACAATATGTTGCGGCATGATCCGCCCCTCTGGCGAAGAACCATAACGCAGCGGATATTCATCTTTCCAGCGATCGATCATGCCCTGCCATTCCTGGCGTTCTTTCTCATCCACAGGCTGCAGTCGGCTGTTGATAGCCTGCAGTACCGACTGGACATCACCGACGATGGGTATGTCCACTGCTACATTTTTACCTATTTCAGCCGCATCTATGTCAATATGGATGACTTTGGCATGAGGAGCAAAGGTATCTATCTTGCCAGTTACCCGATCATCGAAGCGTACCCCCACCGCTATAAGCAAATCACTTTCACCGATAGCATAGTTGGCGTAACGAGTGCCATGCATACCCAGCATCCCTAAAGATAGGTAATGAGCCGACGGGAAACATCCCATCCCCATAAGGGTAGTGGTAACAGGAATTTTTTGCTCTTCCGCTAGCTGGCGCAATTGCTCGGAGGCATTGGATGAAATAACGCCCCCTCCCGCATAAATAATCGGTCTTTCAGCCTTTCGTATCAGCTCCACAGCTGCAATGACTTGTCCAGAATTAAAACCTTTCATGACCCGATAGCCACGAATATTGACTTCCTGATCCTGAGGTTCCCAATCTATAACTCGTTCCATGATGTCTTTGGGCAAATCCACGACTACCGGCCCGGGCCGATTAGTCCGGGCAATGTAAAACGCCTCCCGGATCACTTGTTCCAAATCTTCCGTGTTTTCTACCAGATAATTATGTTTAGTAATGGGAAGAGTGATACCGGTGATATCGGCTTCCTGGAAGGCATCCCGGCCGATCAATGCAGTACCTACCTGTCCCGTCAAACATACCATAGGTATCGAGTCCATATAGGCAGTCGCTATGCCGGTTACCAGATTGGTAGCACCCGGACCAGAAGTGGCCAGACAAACCCCGACTTTTCCAGTTACCCGGGCATAAGCGTCAGCTGCATGAGCAGCTCCCTGTTCATGACGAGCTAAAATATGTCGAATATCAGAACTATAGAGGGCATCATAAATAGGTAGCATGGCGCCTCCGGGATAACCAAAAACGGTATCGACTCCTTCCCTCTGCAGGCACTGCAGCAGTATCTCCGCACCTCTTAACTTCATAATAGTCACCTCCGCTTGTTTCAATTCTTTCATATTATATAAAGGCAAACATTTTTATAATAAAAGCGGGCTGATGATGGCCCGCTCAATCATGATTTGCGTATCAGCTAGCTTCGGAAAATGGCTCCGGTACTGGCTGATTGTACCATCTCGGCATATCTCTTCATATAACCACTTCTTATTCGTGGCTCCGGTGCAGTCCAGAGTCGAAGTCGGCGGGCTAATTCCTGGCTATCTACCAGTAGTTCCAGACGGTTGGCTAGGATATCTATGCGTATCATATCTCCTTCTTCCACTAGAGCTATGGTGCCCCCTGCCGCTGCTTCCGGTGATACATGGCCAATGGAAGCTCCACGGGTCGCACCGGAGAATCGCCCGTCGGTGATTAAAGCTACCTCCTTGTCAAGGCCCATCCCGGCAACCGCCGAGGTGGGAGTAAGCATTTCCCGCATCCCTGGGCCACCACGCGGGCCTTCATAGCGGATAACTATGACATCTCCGGGAAGAATTCTTTTGGCTAAAATAGCTGCCACAGCTTCCTCTTCAGAATCAAATACTCGCGCCGGTCCTTCATGCTGCATCATTTCATCTGCTACGGCGCCTTTTTTAACAACTGCTCCCTCGGGGGCCAGATTGCCGAAAAGTATAGCTAATCCGCCGGTGGGACTGTGAGGATCATGGAGCGGCCGAATCACCTCATAATCCAGTACCGGAGTGGAGACTATATTTTCTCCCACCGTCTTGCCGGTCACCGTCATACAATCGGTATGGAGCAAATCGCCCTTGGTTAATTCGTTTAACAGAGCTTGAACCCCGCCGGCCTGATTAAAGTCCTCCATATGGTGTCCTCCGGCTGGACTGATCTTACAAAGATGCGGAGTTTGGGCACTTATCTGGTTAAAAATGTCCAGATCGATTTGTACTCCCGCTTCACTGGCAATAGCCAAAAGATGCAGCACAGAATTAGTGGAACAGCCTATAGCCATATCCATGCGGATAGCATTTTCGAAAGCTTGCTGAGTTAAAATATGCAGCGGGCGTATATCTTTGTCCAGTAATTCCATGATTTTCATGCCCGTCTTTTTAGCCAGACGAATACGCTCTGAATATACTGCCGGAATGGAGCCGTTACCGGGTAAAGCCATTCCCAATGCCTCAGTCAGACAGTTCATGGAATTAGCGGTGAACATACCAGAACAAGATCCACAGGTAGGACAAGCATTCTCTTCTAAATCTACTAAATCCTCAGCCTTGATTCGGTCGGCAGCGGCCGCACCAACGCCTTCAAAAACCTGAGTAAGACTGACAGCACGGCTTTTTACGCGCCCAGCCAACATAGGGCCACCGCTGACAAAGATAGAGGGTATATTCAGCCGGGCAGCTGCCATCATCATCCCCGGAACGATCTTATCGCAGTTAGGGATAAATACCAGGGCATCAAAAGCATGAGCGGTAGCCATTATCTCTACAGAGTCGGCGATCAGTTCCCGACTGCCCAGAGAGTATTTCATACCGATATGGTTCATAGCAATACCATCACAGACACCTATAGTCTGAAACTCCATCGGAGTTCCTCCGGCCAGACGCACACCTGCTTTCACAGCTTCAGCAATCTTATCCAGATTTATATGTCCAGGAACAATATCGTTATGAGAATTGACAATACCAATTAAAGGGCGCGCCATCTCCTCATCAGTTAGGCCCAGTGCCTTGAACAGTGCTCGGTGGGGTGCCTTTTCTAAGCCGATTTTAACTTGTTCGCTCTTCACCTTGGATTCCTCCCTGTTTTCCCAGCTGTGTTAGCTCGGCATTTCTCTATTTTTAGGTATAAAAAACCCTCTCGCCCGGTCAGGGACGAGAGGGAATTCCCGCGGTACCACCCTGCTTGTTGCTGTCTACGCAACCGCTTAATAGCAATAGATAATTGCCACCTTGATAACGGACGTTAAGCGTCCGGCGCACCTACTAAGCACAGGGCTTTTCAGATAGCGGCTCCAGGAGGATGTCCAAATGAAATGTTGATACCGGCTTTCAGCTGCACCGGCTCTCTGTGATCAAGGGATTTCACTGTTGCTTCCCTTCATAGCCTGAAATTTTGTAATTATCTATAAAGTATAGGCAAAGGCCCACAGCCTGTCAATCAATTTTCTAGCATATTTTATTAAGATCGCTGTTCTACTTTGCGGATGTACTCCTTGAGGTGAACCCGGTTCGATCCAAACTGATAGAGACTGTTGCTTTCGCGCTGTTTGATGCGTTTGAATAAAGTCCATAACAGTCGGGTTCCTTCTTCCGTCTGAGAAGCCTCCCAGGGGCTCATGCCACTTAGGACACTCAGTTGGGAATAATACCATTTATTCAAGTAAATCTCTTTGAGAGTTTGCTCCAGTTCCGGATGCTCCTTTTTAACATTGTTGGTCAACACATCAAATAGTCCGTTTTCGCGGACTTCCATCCCGTCGAATTCCAAAGAATCAAACATTCGCTCTTCAAATCTTCGTCTAGCCCGCACCATGTCTGCTTCCCCAAAAGTAGACAGGGTCACCCAGCCCGAGCCCAGTACATATTCCACAAAGAATTCCGACCCTTTGGAACGATTTTCTATCTGGTAGAAGACCTGATAGTCGTTGGATATATGTAGGGCTAGATTGTGCAATTCTCTGATTCTTTTTTCGACTTTGTCGCGGTCTTTGATCAGGTAACGGGTACTTATAAAGTGCATGCCATCTTCGAATAGGTAGTCATCCTCTTCAATAAGCAAAACATCTTCAAAATGCAAATACTGCCCACTTAAGTAACTGTACAGGGTCATCAAATTTATCTGGTATTCGCCTTTGGATACGACGGGCACGCTCACTTCACTTAAGATCAAATGGTGAAAATCCATCAAAGTGTTAAATTCACGGCAAGCTACTACGAACTCATCCCCATTCACGATCATATCAGCCACTACTCCACTCAGCATGGATACACCCTGGCTCAGATCTTCGTCAAAATGGGTCACTCGCATATGCAGGCCATAGGGTAATTCCTCCACCTGATGAACATCGTCCACTCTATCCAGGATCTCAAAGAGGCCATCCAAATCTGCGATTTCATAGACTCGGCAATAGACCTGATGATTGAAGGGATTTAATTCGGATAGATTTTCGATTTCTTCTCGACCTATCTGTAAGCAGTTCTTAATGATCCAGTTTTTGTTAGCGCCCCGCTCCAGGTGAAACTGATACCTTTCCTGATAACAGCTACGTTCTTCCATGGCTATTGCATAGCTGTTTACCTGAGCTGTGGAGCGAGAAGCCAAGACTTCTTCCACCTGTCCTTCTACTATTTGATGCATCACATGAAAGAACTGTTGGGTAGCAGGCACCGCCTTACCAGTTACAATGGAATCCAGGTAAGCCCAGTCACGTTCCCGGACAGCTCGAAAGAAGCTGTTTATCAACTGCCGAGGTCCTAGAGGCGAAGACAAGCGTGCGGTCAATTCCTTTTCCTGCTGGGCTGACAGTCTTTGTCCATGGCTCAAGTACTTCTGATATAGAAATTTGCCCAGAGCCGGGCGGGTCATATGAACGATATTCTGCTGATAAGCCTGGCAGATCAGGCTGCAGGCTTCATCAAAAGAAATTCGCATCATTTCAGCTAGGGCCTCGCGATCCTGTTCATATTGACTTAAAGGCATGTCTTCTACCATGAAAAAGCTGTGTACTCCATCGGCATTATAAGCCAAGTAGAAACATTCCACATATACACCTGCCCCTCCGATATCCCAAGCAATATCTACCGCTAAACGGCTGGTATGGCGGCTGCAGGTAGCATAAGCCTTATAAAAACTGCCCCGAAAAAACTGGGGAGGAGAAACATCCAGACCAGCTAAACTGTATTTTTCCAGGGAACGGTTACAGAGGGCTTCCAGTTCAGCCCCGTATTCCGCTCTCATAAGGTGGAAGAAGGCAGTCATCTCCGGTTCGTAGAAAGAAGATAGGCTTTCCAACACGGCAGGTCTCAGATCGAAGGGTATTTCCTCAATGATTTCTAACAGGAACAAACGCCCCTCTGGTTCAATAACCAGCTTTTTAATGTCATTGACCAGGCTCTTTAACACCGGCCGGGGGAAATAGGGTTTTTTCTTGCGCATTTAGCTCTCCTACTTTGTTTTATAATCAGAGGTTACCACGTCTAAGATCAAGACGCAATTATGGGTTACTCTATGTTAATCTATATGTTAGTGTTAAAAAATGTCACTATTATTAAAAACATTCATTTCCTTTGTAAAACGAGGCGAATTGTGCAAAAAAATTTCATTTACTAGAAGGAAACATGGGCAATTATACAGAATTTATAGGAAGATAGTCGGATAACCAATTGGCAGTTTTTTAAAGGAGCTTATGCGTAGAATAAGAATTAGTGAACTAAATAGCGGAATGATCGTCGCCCGCACTATTACCGACAGCGAAGGGCGAATTTTACTGCGTTCGGGAGTTCAGCTTAACGAACACTATATTGATAAGCTGAGCGCCCTGGGTTTGCAGTCCATTTATATTCGTGATGCCTTTGACGGTGTTGAGGTGCGCGATGTAATAAGTGAAGAAACACGTCAGGAAACTATTAAAGTAGTCAAGGATAATTTTAGGAGACTGGAAAATCAGCACAAGTTAAATATACGTCTAGTACAAACTATGGTTGATCAGATAATTGATGAACTTTTATCGGATTTGAATGTTCTGGTCAACCTGATCGATATACGTACTTTTGATGATTATACTTTTGCTCATTCCGCAAATGTAGCGGTTCTTTCTATCATGACCGGGATCACTCTGGGTTATAATGACCTGCAACTGAAGGAGTTAGGAGTAGGGGCGATCTTACATGATATTGGTAAAACCCGGATCGACAAGAACATTTTACATAAGCCTAATGATCTAACTAAAGAGGAATTTAACGAAGTAAAACGCCATACTAATTATGGCTTTGAAATATTGCGTCAGTATCCTGATGTTTCACTATTGTCTGCTCATATTGCCTTTCAGCATCATGAACGCTGGGATGGTAATGGTTATCCACGGGGATTAGCTCATCACGATATTATCCCTTATGCGCGCATAGTAGCCGTCTGTGATGTTTATGATGCACTCTTGGCTGATCGTCCTTATAGAATTGCTTACACCGTTAATCAGGCCTTGATGATACTGAAGCGTATGGGCGGTATTTATTTGGATTCCCAATGTGTTGACGCTTTGATCAGTAATATAGCCGTATATCCCATTGGTGCAGTGGTACAATTAAACACCGGAGAAATAGGAATAGTTGTAGACGTAAATAAAGAAGCTCCCACCCGCCCAATCATCAAATTGATTTGTGATTGCTATGGAGGAAAGTTGCAACGTACTGGTGAAGTTGATCTATCCAAGTACACTACTATAACGATAGCCAAGAGTCTCAGCGAAGAAGCCACTCAAAGGCTGGAGCAACAGTTCAATTAACCAAATCCTATATTGTGCAAAGGAGGAATATATATGCTGTGGGAAAAGCCAGGTGACGGTAATACCAGACAGACTTTAGAATTAGCGGTACAAAGAGCCGGGCAGCTAGGCATAAATAATATAGTCATTGCCTCCTGTAGTGGAGCAACTGCCCGCGAGCTCCATTCAATAGCCGACGGAAGGAAGATCATTTGTGTAACTCATCATAACGGTTTTGATAAGCCTGGCACTAATGAAATGGAGGCCGCAACCCGGCAGGAATTAGAGAAGATGGGTGTTCAGGTTTTAACTACTACCCATTTGCTGGCGGGGGTCGACAGAGGAGTACGTAACCAATTCGGCGGAGTATACCCAGCCGAAATAATAGCTCAGACTTTGCGGTTGTTGGGCCAAGGTGTTAAAGTGGCCACGGAAATTGCGGTAATGGCTCTGGATGCAGGTCTGGTTCCCTATGATGAGGAAATCATTTGTATCGGTGGTACCATCCAGGGTGCAGATGCTGCCATTGTGGTCAAGCCTGCTCATGCCAACCATTTCTTCGGTACCGAAATACGGGAAATCATCTGTATGCCTCGTATCAAGAAACAGGTATAAAAAAGCTGCTGAAAAACCAATTTATTAATGGTGATTAATTTATGTATGAAAAAATGGTGGCAGCTTTTTTGGCCTTATTAGTCGGTGGCACCCTGGTATACCTGTTGGTAGCGCGAGTTTATCCCTCCATAACCAATAAAAAATGAGAATTATATCCTGCAATAAATCTCATCTACCCGGTCAAAATAAGGTCAAAGGAGGGATCATTGTGACAAGATATCGTACCACCGATGGAAAAGAAGATTTGAAACAGAGAATGGATCCCTGGGCGGCTATGGCCATCCCTTTGGCTTTTGTAAATGGTGTGTATTTTGGCAGTTATGCTCTGCGCGCTATCAGACAGCATTGGGAAGGCGGCCCTATGGATTAATTCTTCCTCCTTAAAATGGTTCACCCCCTTGTGGTGAGCCATTTTTTTGGTCAGCCCCTATTTTCTCCCAGAATCAGAAATCACCCTTAGCTCATTTCTTTCCTTTAATCTTTCACCTATATATTAGTTTTGCATAGTCAACTTCTGGTTGAATTATCACTGTAGTTTACACATCTAATCCTGAGCGCTAGCGGAGGATCTAGGGCATTTACAAGACTCTTCGCTATCGTTCAGAGTGACAATTATTGAAGGATCTATGAATTATGTAAAATCCGCAATGATTAATTCCTCCATTGTCTGCTACAATATGATATAGAACGCTAAGGAAATTGTATTATGCTGATTCCTGTAACTGAAGGAATAACGGTAGTCGCTCCTCTGAATAAACCCCGTTATCCTTATGCCAACTGCATGTATATAGAGGCTGACCGCCCCACCGTCATCGACATGGGTGCAGGAGCGAAAGCCTTCCAGGAAATACCTTGTGACCGAATCCAACTGGGCTTGATCACTCACTTTCATTTCGACCATTTGCATGGCTATGATCTATTTGCTGGAGCTGAGGTAATGGTCAGCCAGGAAGAAAAGCGCACCTACTGTGACTATGAATCCTACATTGATTTTCATGGTTACAATTTGTGGGATGAGATCATGAGCATTCCTCGCCAAGCTTATGGGCAGGTTGTTCCACTGCAAGAAGATGTGCTGGCTCGTCCTGGTTTTCGCACCATACCTCTGGCCAACACCTTTAGTGATGGTCAGAAAATCGACCTAGGCAATATGGAACTAACAGCTGTGCACTTACCTGGACATACCATCGGCCATTATGGCTTTTATTTCGAAAAGGAGGGCATCCTATTTAGTGGCGATATAGACTTGGTAGCCACAGGACCCTGGTATAGCAGCAATAGCGCCAGTGTAACTGACCTTATAAAATCAGTGCGACGCATTAAGGAGATCGATCCTCGCATCGTGGTGCCTTCACATCGCCGCATGCAGACCCAGAACCTACCCAAACAGCTCGATCAATATATCGGGGTAGTGATCGCTAGAAACCATCGCCTGTTGGATATCCTGATCGAACCTCATACTCTGGATCAATTGGCCGATTACCACCTGATATTTCCTGATTATAAGAATACTTACGAACTCTTCTGGGAAAAAATGACCCTTCGTAACCACCTGCAACATTTGATCCAGCAGCACCTGGTACAGGAATTACCTGACGGGATCTACCAACGCCTCTGATCTGCCGTAGCCATTAGCCATGTTCCCGTTTCTTCTGACAGATTTCTACAACTAGCTTAAATGTTCAGAATAATCTGATGGTTGCGATTTGCTAGAATAATCCTAAGGGGAAAAGCTACCAAAACTAGAGGGGGGTGATTTTGTTTTGCCCATCACTGTGATGGGGGCAGGGGGAATAAAGTTTAACCCGATGAACCTTATTAATACCCCCGGGGGAGGGTGCAAATATATTAGGGGAGGTCAATAGCATGGCTGCCAATTTTATCCAATCTACCCGTGACCATCGCTTTATTTTGAAAGAATGGTTGGACTTAAATAAGGTTTTTGAAACCGAACGTTTTAAGAATGGTTATGGCATCGATGATCTTGATTTTATTCTTGATAATGCCATAAAAGTGGCTCGGGAGGTCGTAGCTCCTACCAATGATGATGGCGATTCACTGCACGCTGTTTTTGAAAACGGAAAAGTAACTGTTCCCCAATCCATGAAAGATGCCTATTTCTTCATACAAGAAAACGGCCTGGGATCCAGTAATAAAGACCATGCCGACGAATCAGCTCTTCCAGCCTGTGTACTAGCCTGCACCAACGAGTACTTAATGGGAGCCAATGCCTCTCTAGGTCCTTATTTTTTAGCTACTTCTGGTGCAGCAGGTCTGATCCAGAGTTTCGGCACTGAGGAACTAAAGAAGATTTTCCTGCCTAAAATGTTCAGCGGCCAATGGACTGGAACTATGGATCTGACCGAACCTAATGCGGGATCGGACGTAGGTGACAGCCTAACTCGGGCGACTCCTACCGATGAACCGGGCGTCTATAAGATCAAAGGAACCAAATGCTTTATTACCGGCGGTGAACAGGACATAACGGAAAATATCGTCCACCTTACCTTAGCCAGGATCGAAGGTGCCGCTAAGGGAACCAGAGGTATTTCGCTTTTCATAGTTCCCAAATATTGGCCTACTGCCGAAGGTGAAGTAGGTGAGTTTAATGATGTCAACTGCGCCGGTATAGAGAATAAACTAGGGCTGAAAGGCTCTGCTACCGCTGTAGTCAGCTTCGGTGAAGAAAACAACTGCCGTGGTTATTTGCTGGGTGATCCCCCTGATGAAAACGGTAAGGCCCAGGGTATGGCGCAGATGTTTCAGATGATGAATGAAGAACGGCTGGTTACTGGCCATGCGGCTCTCTCAGCGGCTACCGTAGCTTATTACAATGCGGTCAAGTACGCCAGTGAACGCATCCAAGGCCGCCCTCTGACCAATCCTAAAGGAGAACGCGTTGCCATCATCAATCATGAAGACGTACGCCGCATGCTTATGTATCAAAAAGCCCACATAGAAGCTTCCCGCGCCATGTCCATCCTGACTTATTACCTAATGGATATAGCTGAAAACAGTCCTGACCCAGAAGCAGTTAAAAAAGCAAGTGCTACAATAGAAGTACACACTCCTATTGTGAAAGCTTATTGCTCAGATGTATGCTGGTCTTCTATTTCCGAAGCAATGCAGGTTTATGGCGGCTATGGCTTCAGTGAAGAATACCCCATCGCCCAACTGCTGCGCGACTCTCGTATTTACTCGATCTGGGAAGGAACCAACTATATTCAGGCCATGGATCTGGTAGGACGTAAATGGATGATGGGTAAAGGGCAGGTTTTCGCTGCTTGGTTGCAGGACATACAGGACTTCATAGACAACAACCGGAGTTCTTCTTTTGCCCATGAATTGGACATCCTCCAGCAAGCCTTAAATGATTATCGGGAGATCCAGATGACATTGGGAGGTTATCTGGGTGAGGGCAAAATAGGCATGATCGGTCTGTTTGCGACCCGCATCCTACATGCTACCGGTAAAATACTGGGAGCTCGCCTGCTTCTGGAACAGGCATTGATCGCTGAAAAGCAGCTGGAGCAGCTGGCTGCAGATCATTATGACTATCCCTTCTACCAGGGCAAAGTAAACACCGCAAAATTCTTCACCCGCAATATTTTACCCGAATTATCCTTCACCTTAAAAGTAGTCAAGGAAGGCGATACCTCCGCACTGGATATAGTAGAACCCGCTTTCTTCGCTTAACAATAATACTCGAAAGCCCGGAATCTTACGATTCCGGGCTTTCGGAGTATGGGGAGGGGGGGGGACTAATGCCAATACTTAAACTACTACCAAGAGCTGTTTTCTCTCGAACCGAGGGAAAGGTGCTGTTTTGTCTGTCTGCGCCCTAGGGTATGCCTGGAAAGTATGTCAGCCGTCACGATCCTTTTATACTGTCATCCTGAGGCAGGAACGACCAAAGGATCTTTTCCTCTGCCACCGGTAAAGATTCTTCGCCTTCGTCTCAGAATGACAGACAACCATCTCCGGTGGCACCGATCGCTTTTTCCAATATGCGCTGCCATATCGGAGCGATCAAGGCCCGTAAATCCGGATAATCAGCCGGCGTTTTGCCCTCACGGGCTGCCTTGATGAATAAGGGATCATAGGGTATTTTCCCAGCATAATCAACTTGAGTCTGTTGGGCCCACTTTTCCATAGCACCTGCCCAATCAGACTGCAAATCATATTTGTTAATCACCAGGATACTCTTTATTTCCCGCATTTTGAGCAATTGATGGATTCTCTGCAGATCACGCAGACCCGAAATGCTAGGCTCTCCTACCAACACCACTAGATCAACACCGACCAGGGCCGAATTGACCGGGCAACCTATTCCCGGAGGTCCATCGGCAATCAATAAGGGAATGTTCTGCTGCTGACAACTTAGACGAGCCGCATTTTTCACCTCAGCCACCAATTTCCCCGAGTTTTCTTCCCCCGGACGCAATTCGGCATAAAAGAAAGTTCGATCTGGATGAATTTTCCCTTCAAACCAACGGCCTGAAGGTTGAGGCAGCGTATCAATAGCCTCCACCGGGCAAATCCGGCTGCAGTAGGCACATCCTTCACAGGCCAGATTATCCACTTGTTCATCAGTAATAGCCTCAAATCTGCATACCATTTCACAGAGTCCACAGTGGGTACACTTTTCCTGGTCTATGACTGCTTTCTTTCCAGAACTATATTCATGCTCACTAACTGGAGAGGGTCTGAGTAAAATAGGCAGGTTAGTAGCATCCACATCATAATCGGCTACCAAACAGGATTCAGCCAGGCTGACAAATGAGGCCGTCAGAGAAGTTTTACCGGTTCCGCCTTTTCCGCTTAATAACAATATCTCTTTCATGACCGGCTCTCCTTTATCTGTCTGAACACTCTTTCCAATACGCCCCCTAATTCAGGCATGGCCTTCAGGGGATCCTGGCCTTGCGCATAGGCTTTAGCTAGTTCAAAGCTGAAAGGAATGTATCCGAGAATAGGCGTGCCGAACCTTTCCGCCAAATCTATTATCCCATTATCCTCTCCCTGCCAGCGATTAATAATTATGCCAGCCTCCACCCCCAGCAGCTTACAGGCTTCCAAGGCCAGCGCCAGATCATGTTTGCCAAAGGGAGTGGGCTCAGTCACCAACAGGCAGTAATCACTATCGCGAACCGCCTCGATCATGGGACAGGTAGTACCTGGTGGACAATCAATTATGGTCAAATCCGCCCCAGCCTGTTTCTTTTTGGCCGCTTTTATTACCGGTGGACTTAGGCTTTCTCCGATGTTTAAGCGTCCCGCTACCAGTTGTCCCATACCATTGATCGATCCGGTCTCTACCTGCCCGATTAAACTGTTCTCTTCGCTAATAGCTCTTTCCGGACAAAGGCCTGCACAGGCTCCACAGGAATGACATAGTTCTGGGAATACCAACACCTGCTGGGGCAACACTGTCAGGGCTCCGAATTCACAAACCTCAGCGCAAATCCCACAGTAGGTACACATATCATCATCGATAACGGGAAGGAGACGGTGCACCGGTTCTACCTGCAGGTTGCTGACCGGCAGGAATAGGGCAGCATTAGGTTCCTCCACATCAGTATCGATTATTAAAGGACACTGATCTGCTAATATACGGGTAAGTGCAGTGGCCACTAGAGTTTTTCCGGTTCCTCCCTTGCCACTGGCAACGCTAATAGTCAAACTCATGTTACTGCCTAGGAATGGCAGTCAACGGCATGGGCATGCTCGGAACATACTTCGCCGGTGCTCACCAGTTCATCATTTAAGAAACCTGCTATCACATCTTCCAGTTTGCCGTTTACCCCCACAATGACCTGGATACCCTCCGCGGCAAACAGTTGCTGAGCTTTCGCTCCCATACCTCCAGATATAACCACCTGTACTCCCTGTTTTTTCAGAAACTCGGGTAATGCACCCGGTACATGACCAGGACTATCCACGAGGATCCACTGCTTAGTATCAGTATCATACATAGCAAATTGCTCACAGTGACCAAAATGTTGGCAAACCATACTGCCTTCTTTAGGCATCGCGATCAGCATAAATGTTTTCCCCTTTCAGTTCTTAATTATTAGGTTTGAGTATTTCCTCTAAATCCCCTTGCAGGCATGCATCTAAAACCATTTGTACTGATTGACCTTCTTCAGCCTGGTAGACTTTGATCCCTCCCTTGTTCATGACCTCAAAAGCTTTGGGGCCAATACGACCCACCAGCAAACTCTTGACACCTTCGCTGACCAAAAGCTGTGCTGTAGAGGTTCCTGAACCATGAGCCCGTTGGGCAGCCTCATTGGGAATGCTTTTAAAAGACTTATTGTCCTCATCCCATAATATCAAGTAAGCACAGCGACCAAATCTGCCATCTACAGTCGAGTTTAATGATTCTCCAGCAGCACAGACTGCTATCTTACTCATTGCTTATCCTCCCATAGCTCTTTAAGTGGCTAGTTGGGGATAGTCCTTGAAGACCATCCCCGATAACACTAATTACTCTTCCTGGTTCAACTGACCGTTTACATAGTCAAGTTCTTCCTGTAGATAACGCTGATAATCTTTTAGATCAGCGGTCTGGTGTCCACTGGCATATACTCCCCGGGGAAATCCGAAACCAAATCCTCCCCTTCTGCCTCTGCCCATGCCAAACCATCCCCCGCCTTTCACTCCCCTAAAACCGGGGCGATTCATAGCACAATAACCCATTCCACGGCCTGTTGCAGGCCCCGATCCCATAGGTCCAGTTCCATTTCTTCCTGGCATCTCCATACCTCCTTTCGGACATATGCCCTATTCAAATTGTAATACTCGTAATGGGCATATGTCAATAATGTGAGTAAAATTTTTATTCCACGATCCAGGAGGGACAGCACAGGACACAGGGGAAAGGTTCGAAACCCTGAAAAAGCACCATAAATGCCATCCTGAGGAGCCACAGGCGACAAAGGATCTTTTTCGAAAGTCCGTATCTTGGGTTTCCAACCAACTAGATTCTTCACTATCGTTCAGAATGACAGGAAAAAGTGTCAGGCGAAACAGACGGTTTTATCCAAAACCCATTTTGGAAGTCTAACCCAGCCGCTTTTTCGCCTTGACGGCCTTCTGACAGCATTCCTTTTAATATCCAGTTCTTAACCAGCCCCATCGGTGCCATCCACGTCTTTGGAAAAACCACCTGCCTATTATATACAATCCAATCAGGCTCACGGATCCGAAGCCCCATATCTGAAAGGAGGTGTCACCATGGCTGTCACTACTACCCCTGTAAACAGTGAATTAGTTCTAGTCCTGGATAATGGTATTGGATCTTCTGGTCAACAGTTGATCCGCAACCGCGCCTATGGAGATGTAAAACCCGAGGCTCTCGATGACAATGTCTACCAAGTAGCCCAGGTCATTCTGGATCTGCAAGATCGAACTGCTTTGGCTATCCATCGTCAGGATACCGTTGAACTAACCAACGCCTAAGAGAAGATGAAAACACTAGGGAAAGGAGGATTAGCACATGGCTATTCAAAGAGTGCTGCAGATGGATTTTACCACGGAACTGGGCCGCAACCATCGTATGAGGGTTTATGAAGCTCGGGAAGATCTGACCCCGGCTGAGGTATCCGCTGCTATGAACCAGATTGTTGCCAGCAATATCTTTTCTGGATCAGGTGGAGAGTTTACCGGGAAATCAGCGGCTAAAATCGTCGTTAGTGAGACTACCGAATTGGATTTGAGCTAATCTGAAATACGGGGCGTCAAGCCCCGTATTTATTTCAGTGAAAAGGAGGCAACTTGCATGAGTGAACTGCTGAATCTGGCTGCCAACGTTGGTTTTCCTATGGTGGTAGCTACCTATCTTTTGATTCGTATCGAAAACCAGTTGAAAGAACTTACCGGTGCAATACACCAGCTTCGCGAGGCAGTACTCACCGGTCTTTGTATTCCCCCTTTGCCTGATATCGGCCGGGAGGAATCCCCTTCAATATATACGCCTTCGTAAAAGATAAATCCCGGTTAAAAACCGGGATTTCAGACCGTCAAAAAAGGCTAATAGCTGCGTTAACTCGGGCAGCCCGTTCAATCGACGTACGCCGTGTACGCCTCAATCACGGGCTTCCCAGTTGCCTTGCTCTTATCCTTTTTTGCTCGCTCTGGCAGGGTGTCGACTTTTTCGACACCCTGAAATCCCGGTTAAAAACCGGGATTTCTTTGTTTAGTCGTCCTCACCTAGTATTTGCAGGAAGATTTTTATGATGGTTGGATCAAACTGGGAACCTGAGCCCTCTCGTAACTCTCTTATGATCTCATCATGTTGCAAAGCCTGACGGTAGGGACGATCGCTATTCATAGCATCATAAGCATCAGCTACCGCTACAATGCGGCATTCCAAAGGAATATCCTCCCCCTTTAGTCCCAGGGGATAACCGCCACCGTCCCACCACTCATGATGTTTGAGTACGAAGTCCGCGATATGAACCAGATCGGGTGATGATTGGGCTATCCGAAAGCCTATTTCACTATGCTTTTTCATTTCTTCATATTCCTCAGGAGTCAAACGGCCTTCCTTAAACAGAATAGCATCAGGCACTCCTACCTTGCCAATGTCATGAAAACGAGCAAACAGGGTTAGAGCATTTATGCGGCTTTCTGACCAATCCAACTTACGGGCAATGGCAGTGGACAAATCCTGTAGGCGATCAGTATGTCCCTCGGTAACAAAATCACGGGCCTCCAGGGCACTCATGACTACATCTACCACCGCACTGCGCGCACTCTGGTTATGAAGCAGCTTTTCCCGATCCATCTGTTGATTAGCTTCCTTAAATACAAACGCCATACTTAAATCAGGTGTATCTCGGCCTGCAGTGCCAATCGACATACTTAAAATATTGGAGTTGGAGGCATTATGGTTGGCAATAGCTTTGCGAATATTGTCAGCTATATAGTTGGCTGGTTCAGCTGAGTAATTGGGGAGCAGAATGCCGAGTTCGTCTCCGCCGATCCTGGCTACAACACTTTCTTCGGGAGCAGCATTACTGACTATCTCTGCTGCGGTCAACAGTAATTCATCGCCAGCTTGGTGACCCAGAGTATCATTGACGAATTTGAGGCCATCTATATCGCAAATGATCAGACTGACCGGAACTAGCAGCTGCTCATCTAATAACTGCATTTGGTTTTCAAAGTACCTGCGATTATAGAGTCCGGTCAAGGTGTCGTGTTCAATCATGTAACGTATCTGTTCTTCACTTTGGCGGCGTTCATGAATATCACGAGAGGCAGCGATCATAGAGACTACCTTTCCCCGGGCGTCCAGCAAGGGTTTGCCTACTGTCTCCAGCCACCGATATTCTCCGTCAGCTCGCATGATCCGGTAAATTCCAGTCCCAGGTCGCTTGCTCCTGACGATATTATCATAAAGTCTCCGAGCGGTTTCAACATCATCGGGATGCATAGAATCGAAAACACATCGGCCTACTATATGTCGCACTTTCCAACCAGTGATGCTTTCATGAGAAGGACTAACATACTGCATGTAACCATTCAAATCGGTAAGAGACACCAAATCCACCATGTTCTCCGTTATCATGCGAAAACGCTGTTCACTTGCCTCCAATTCTGTGATGGTTCGATTAAGACTGCGGCTGATCTGCTGATAACCCCGGGCTAGTTCTCCTATTTCATCGCGACGTTTTTGCAACCCAACATCCAATGTTCCACTAAAATCCCCTGAGGCCATTCGGGCATAATGCTGCGAAATATGACGAATCGGAAAGGCAATCTGTCTGCTAGCCAAATAAGCTATCATCAGACCGAGAAATAGGAGAAGCACGGTAATTACAAACAAGACCTTATATAAATCATTTAACGGTGCCATTACCTCAGCACGAGGTACTTCCACTACTACAAACCAGTCATTGATACCTAGAGGGTCCACTGCGGCGTAGTATTCTTCACCAGCCAGTCTGAAGTGACCTCTTCCCGTTCCCTCAATGATACTGTTGCTCAGGAAATCAGCTAAATCACGATAATCATCATCGTATTCAGCCCGTTGGATCAGATTGACCTGGTGGAGCACCTCATCATAATCGGGATGGGCAATTACTTGGCCTTGATTATCAATTATAAAAGGCGAGCCGCTACCCAACTCAATTCCGGCCACGGTGTCGTTAAATTTGCGCCATTCCATGGCGGCGATCAACACACCCACTATGTTATCATTATGATCTATTACCGGCGAACCTAGCATTATGGTATTTTCAGAAGTGTCCTGGTATGGGGCGATAACTGATCTGCCCTCCAGTGCTTGTAAGAAGAAGGATTGGTTACTTATATCCACGGTAGTATCGTTGGTGGTCATGAGTTGTCCGTCCGGTCTGGCAAACCCCATATGGAGATAACCCAGGCGGTCAACTTCTTTGCTCAAAGCTGACTTCTGCTCCGGCCAGTTGAGTTCGCGAATCACATTCCGCTGCGCTATTGTGTCCAAGGTGGCCAGCTGAGTTTTGAGGGAGTTTTCTACTAGGCGAGCAGTTCCATTCCCATACACTGGGAGAGTCCTTTCTGCTGCTTCTTCCAGAATATAAGATGAATAACTGATAGCAAATACACCAATACCCACGCAAGCCAGAAGGATGGTCAAGCCAAAATATAGTGCTAGACGGAGGCCAATAGTCTTCATCGCTAAACTCCTGTCAGTTTTTCAGGAAAACTATTCAATGATATTCGTCCAGCTGCGACAAAAATCCTTTGTATCTATGAAAATTCATCCCCTTAGTATCAGATACACCAATAGTACTAACCTTTCTTATTGCCCTTTGAACTCAGCCACTAAGGCATCCAGTTTACCCGATCCCTCCACCAACTTCTGACACTCCTCATTAATAGCCTCAGAAGCCTTTGTAGCTGCTTCGCTGGCCAGAGATATTTCCTGGGTTCCCAATGCCGACTGCTGAATGATACTGGAGACAGATTCAAAAGCCGAATTAATCTCCCGCATCGACAAAGTTATCTTTTCTATTTGTTCATTAAAGAGATGGGTCAATTGGAAAAATAGATTACTATCGTCCTTGTATTGAACACCTATGTCACTCATAACATTGTAATCGCTAATAATATCCTTATTTATGAATTCGAGGATACTGCTGGTGTTCTCCAGTAGATTTTCCAGTGCCACCTGAACCTGCCGAGTTAGAGTCTGGATACTATTCACTGCTGAAGCTGAATCTTCCGCAAGTTTGCGCACCTCCTCGGCTACTACCGCAAAACCCCGTCCATGTTCGCCTGCACGAGCTGCTTCAATAGCTGCATTGAGTGCTAACAGATTAGTCTGGTCAGCTATGCCAGCAATATTCTGCGCCAGTCCGGATATTTGGTCTACTACTCGGGCTTCTTCCATGGCCTGCTGTACTCGGTCTTGTATATCTTGATACATTCCCAGGGTATTGTTTTTCGCCTTATCGGCATCGGCTTGTATGTTCAAAGCCCGTTTTTCAATATCCTGAGCCTGCTGATTTCCTTGGGCAGCTTTTTCGGTCAAATCGTTCAACATAGAAGAAATCTCTTGTGCTGAGGCAATTATCTGCTGGGAAGAAGCAGATACTTCCTGCATACCTGCGGCAATCTCCTGGGTAGAAGCTGTATTCTCTTCCATACCGGATACGATGTTGTGGCTCTGATCCAAAAGATTAGCGGCGATGGAGGAGGATTCCTCCGCATAGCGAGCTACTTCTTCCAGAGTATGAGTTAAGTTGGCAGTCATTTGATCAGCCTGATTTTGCTTTTCTACAGCCAGAAGAATCAGTTCAGAGGCCGTTTGGCTCAAAACTAGAGCTGTTGCTGAAGATGCCACAAATAGCACGATGATAAATATCCAACTCATCAAGGCATAATTATTGACATAAATGATGGGAATCATAACCGCACAGATCCCGTTCATTATCAAAACAATAAGTCCGTAAAACAAGACTACGGAACGGTCGAAATACATAGCAACAATGACCAAACCTAAAAAGTAAGCAAATACTACACCCACTCCCGAAGTCCCCAGAGCTATATACAGTCCTTGTATGGCGGCCGCATAAATTAAAGCATACAGATACTTACTAAGATAAGCATAGCGCGAGTTATGCAAAAATCTAAAAAAGAAGCCGATTATAGCAGCGTAAAGCAGCACGGAGCTGCGATAGTATCCGACCTGCTTAACCAAAAGCAGCAGCACAAAGAACAGTAATGCCGCAACGATTACAGCCACGCTAACATTTTGGTTTACCCGTCTCTCGTGTTGGGCCAAAATAGAATTATTCAATTGTCTCCCCCCTAATTTAAAAGACCTTTTCTATCTACACAGCCATTTTTGCTGTTTATTTCCAGTTATTCGACGTGGCAAGGGTAAAACCTGCCCCTACGCCACCTATTAATTTCGTCATATTATGGCAGTTTCAGCCAATTTATTAAATTTTCTTATTATTCGCAATACCGATGTCATATTTCGATCTACATGTTACAATGATGAAAATTAACACTTTGGGAAGAGGTGATTAGCCTGAAAAGGCCAGTTTATTTCATTACTCGCCAGCATAAATCCAATTACCAGAGACTGCTGGATCTTATGGATGACGAAAAGACCAACGTACTGGTAGCCACCGCTTATGTTCTGGGAGCGATTGGTACCATAGATGAGCCGGAGGGCCGCATGGCTGAAGTTGAAGCGAGCATTACTGACAGCGGCTTGAACTGGGACGCATTACTGGAAACAATGGATAACAATCCTGTAGATCAAGCCTTGACCAGGCTGGCCGCCCATCTGTTGGACAATCGGCCGGTGACTATCAAAGATGTATTTGTACCCTTGAATGATGAATATCAAGCGGTAGCATACCAGGCTCTCTTAATTTTATTCCCCAGTTTCTCAAAGAGTTGGGAGAAACGCTATGAATTCGCTGACCAAGATTAGATTCATAAGATACAATGGGTGATTCCACAGTTTTTTAAGCCGGATTTCGATTGGGCGATCTTATTTTCCATCGAATATTTCGTGCATTAATATTTATATTTCAAAACGTTTTATATATAATGGAATAAAGAATCGGAATATTAAACATAGGCGGTGGAATTTATGTATGAACACCTGGAAAACCAGACCATGTCCAGGGCCTTTGCCAGAACCGTCAACAAAAACGGTGACCGCATAGCCCAGCGTTTCAACCCCGATCTGTATTATGGAGATAATGGGGGTCAGTTCACCTGGAAAGAACTGCAGGCGAGGGTAGAGGACATAGCTTGTGGTCTACTCAGTTTGGGTCTCGAAAGAGGTGAGCGAGTAGCTATTATGGCTCCCAGCAGTCCTTATTGGACTCAGTCCGACATCGCTGTGATAAACTGCGGTGCAGTGGTAGTCACCATTTATCCCACCTTGTCGCTAAATGAAGTCTCTTATATCGTGAATGACTCCGAGTGCCGCTATATCATAGTGGGCAATACAGCCATTTTGGATCAAGTCCTGGGTGGTATGGCAGACATGCCTACCCTGCAGAAGATCATCATTTTGGATTTACAATATCAATCTTCTGATCCACGGGTCATCAGTCTCACCCAGTTGATGGAGTTAGGAAAACAAAACCGCACCAGTAAATACCCGATATATGAAGAGCGTTGGCAGGGAAATACTCTGGAAGATTGGGCAACTATCCTCTACACCTCAGGTACTACCGGCCAAGGCAAAGGTGTTATTATTACCCACTGGTGCTTTGCCTCACGAGTAGACGGCGTCTTTTACTACTTCCTCAACGCGGGGCACCCACTCAATGAGGAAGATACGGTGCTTTCATTCTTGCCCTTGTCACATATTTTTGATCGCGGATGTTCCCAATGGTTGGCTATATGGATGGGTGCTACCATTGCCTATGCCGACAGTCCTGCCACTATGATGGATGACCTGAAGAAATACAATCCCACCTGGTTCTCTTGTGTACCCCGTCTTTATGAACGTATTTACATGGCATTTCAGCAGATGCTGGAGGCCAGCCCTATGAAGAAAAAGCTCTTTACTTGGGCCCTGGGAGTGGGCGAGGAAGTGCTATCCTACCGCATGGATCAGTTTGGACGCTATGATATGCGGCCCGAATACCCTCTCTGCCTGCCATTTGGTCTGCGCCTGAAGTATAAGATAGCAGATAAACTATTTGCCAAGGTGCGCGAATTATTTGGCAATCGGATGCGTTTTTCCTTCTCCGCCAGTGCAGGTATTTCCCCTGATTTGCTAAAATTCTTCTATACCGTAGGAGTGCCGGTTATTGAAGGTTACGGCTCCACCGAGACCACCAGTGCCGTTACTTATAACCCCATGAGAGCTTGCAAACCCGGTTCTATTGGGCCTCAGGCTAATGGTAGCGAGTGCCGGGTGGCCGAAGATGGCGAATTGGAAGTACGGGGAGCGGGAATATTTGCCGGATACCTTAACAAGCCGGAAGATACCCGAGAAGCCTTTACCGAAGATGGCTGGTTCAAGACCGGTGACTTAGTAGTCAAGGACACCGACGGCTATTACCGTATCGTAGATCGCAAGAAGGCTATTATCTGCCTGGCGACCGGTAAAAATGTAGCTCCCTACAAGATTGAGAGCTTATTTGCTACCTCAGTTGAAATTGATCAGATTTTTGTCATCGGTGATGAACGTAATTATATCTCTGCCTTGGTGGTGCCGAATTTCCTTCACTATATAGAGTTATTTGACCGCAATGGCATCACTTATGACAAGAGTAAACTCAAATATGTAGAGATCGGTGGCGCGCCTTTGTGTGTAGAAGTCGGGGAAGATTTTATCAATCAACCACTTCTAAAAGAGCAAATTGAGTTGGTTGTTCAGGAAGTAAACAAACAACTGGAAGGATTTGAAGCCATCAGGCGTTATACTATCCTGCCCAACCGCTTCACCGAAGAAGCTGATGAATTGACCCCCACTCTAAAGACCAAAAAACGTGTTATCCTGAAAAATTATAATGATAAGATCGAAACCCTGTACCAAAAATAGCAACACAACTGTTTGTCTGAGGCCGTTCCTTAATAAGGAGCGGCCTTTTTCGT